>Ga0226658_10000063_pt1 | contig 40915 bp, 37 predicted proteins | sample OliLak19BULKMAT1_FD_169091 | JGI IMG/M metagenome (GOLD analysis project Ga0226658, IMG submission 169091) | Freshwater microbial mat bacterial communities from Lake Vanda, McMurdo Dry Valleys, Antarctica - Oligotrophic Lake LV.19.BULKMAT1 (v2)... | ecosystem: Environmental > Aquatic >... | reverse complement strand
TGTGATTTGGCGAATATTGAGGCAGCAAATTGATAGCAAGTATGATTTAAAAGTGAAACTGTATGAGACAGAAAGAAATTTCGTTGAATATCCTGCCCATTAGACGTCATGACGAAGATGACTTCGACCATGCGAGTTCTTCGCACGATACTCCTTTGCGGGAAGATGCATTCGATTTATCAGACGATGAAAAGATCGAAAAGATTGAAGGCCACTTTCGTGAGATCATGAACGTGTTAGGGTTAGATCTTAGCGATGATAGTCTGAAAGGAACACCAAGGCGAGTAGCCAAAATGTATGTGCAGGAGGCTTTCAGCGGACTGAACCCAGCCAACCGGCCAAGTACCCGATTGTTCGAAAACAAGTATAATTACGATCAAATGTTGGTGGAGAAAGACATCACTTTCTTCTCGCATTGCGAACATCATTTTGTGCCCATTTACGGCAAAGTTCATGTGGCCTATTTCTCATCTGGAAAGGTAATTGGCCTTTCTAAAATCAACCGTTTCGTTCAATATTTTGCTAAACGCCCACAAGTTCAAGAGCGCCTTACGGTGCAGATTGGCAAGGAGTTACAGCGCGTACTCAATACCGAAGATGTAGGTGTGGTGGTGGATGCTAACCACATGTGTGTCGCTTCACGCGGAGTGAGCGACACCAACAGCAAGACTGGAACAGCCTATTTTGCCGGGAAATTCAACGAGGAAAACACCAAGCGCGACTTTTTGAATTATATCAATACCAGGTAATTGACCTTATCTATAAGGCGCTACTGGCGCTTCACTGGAGGAATAATACAGTCCATTCCGATTAAATCCCACCTATTTTTGTAGATTAGCATCTTAAACTATCTACATTTTTATGGTATTCGATTTAGATATGATCAAGGCCTTGTATGCAGCCATGCCCGGCCGAATCGCAAAAGCTAGAAAAGCTGTAGGAAAGCCTCTTACGCTTTCCGAAAAAATATTGTATTCACACCTTCATGCCGACCAGAAACTTGAAAATTTCGGTCGCGGAAAATCGTATGTGGATTTCGCTCCGGACCGCGTAGCCATGCAGGACGCCACCGCTCAAATGGCCTTGCTCCAGTTCATGTCCGCGGGAAAACCTAAAGTAGCCGTTCCGTCAACGGTTCATTGCGATCACTTAATCACGGCCAAGGTAGGTGCAGCCGATGATTTGAGTTTTGCCAATACCGAAAGCAAAGAAGTTTTTGATTTTCTTTCTTCGGTATCTAATAAATATGGGCTTGGCTTCTGGAAGCCGGGCGCAGGTATTATCCACCAAGTGGTATTGGAAAATTATGCGTTCCCAGGTGGCATGATGATCGGAACTGATTCGCACACCGTCAACGCGGGTGGTTTGGGCATGGTAGCCATTGGCGTAGGTGGTGCCGATGCGGTAGATGTAATGGCAGGCATGCCGTGGGAATTGAAATTCCCTAAACTGATTGGAGTAAAACTGACAGGCCAACTAAGTGGTTGGACTTCCGCAAAAGATGTAATCCTTAAAGTAGCTGGTATACTCACAGTTAAGGGAGGCACAGGAGCTATCGTAGAATACTTTGGCGAGGGGGCAATCTCTATGAGTTGTACTGGAAAAGGAACGATCTGTAACATGGGCGCAGAGATTGGTGCAACTACTTCCACATTTGGTTACGATGCTTCCATGAGCCGCTATTTGGGCGCAACGGGGCGTGCCGATATCGCTAAGATGGCGGACAATATAAAAGAACACTTAACAGGCGATCCGGAAGTGTACGCCCACCCAGAGAAATATTTTGATCAGGTAATTGAAGTGAACCTCACAGAACTCGAGCCACATCTCAACGGGCCCTTTACGCCCGATTTGGCTACACCTATTTCTAAACTAAAAGAAGCAGCCGCAGCAAATGGCTGGCCTACTAAAATTGAAGTCGGTTTGATCGGATCATGCACCAACTCTTCCTACGAAGATATCTCACGATCTGCCAGCTTGGCTAGACAAGTAGCCGCAAAAGGGTTAAAGACAAAAGCTGTATTTACCATTACACCTGGCTCAGAACAAGTACGTTACACTATCGAGCGCGATGGATTCATTGATACCTTTAACAAGATCGGAGCCAAAGTATTTGCAAACGCCTGTGGCCCTTGCATTGGGATGTGGGCACGCGTGGGCGCTGAACGCAAAGAGAAGAATACCATTGTTCATTCGTTCAATAGAAACTTCCAGTCGCGCAATGATGGCAACCCAAATACTTACGCGTTTGTTGGTTCACCCGAATTGGTGACGGCATTGGCGATTGCCGGAGATTTGAACTTCAACCCGCTGACAGACTATCTGACCAATGAAAAAGGAGAACGAGTAAAATTAGATCCACCGACAGGTGATGAACTTCCAAAGAGAGGCTTTGATGTAAAAGATCCTGGATTTATCGCTCCCGCAAAAGACGGAAGCGCAGTAAACGTAAAGGTAAGCCCTGATTCAGATCGCCTACAATTACTGGCACCTTTTGCCCCTTGGGAAAAGACAGATTTAAAAGGACTGCGTTTGTTGATCAAGGCAAAAGGAAAATGTACTACTGACCATATTTCGATGGCCGGAAAATGGCTAAAGTATCGCGGTCATTTGGATAACATTTCCAACAACTTATTGATTGGTGCCACTAACTTTTTCAACGAAAAAATTAACAGTGTTAAAAATGGCCTTTCTGGCGAGCATGATGAAGTACCTAAAGTACAACGTTCTTACAAAGCAAAAGGGATCGGTAGTATTGTAGTGGGAGATGAAAATTATGGAGAAGGTTCATCACGCGAACATGCCGCCATGGAGCCACGCTTTCTGGGTGTAAGGGCCATCTTGGTAAAATCATTTGCCCGCATCCACGAAACAAATTTGAAGAAGCAGGGCATGTTGGCATTGACCTTTGCCACCAAAGAAGATTATGATAAAATAAAAGAAGATGATCGGATTGACATTGTTGGTTTAACTACTTTCTCGCCCGATAAGCCTCTTTCATTGGTGCTCAATCACATTGACGGTAAGAAAGAAACCATCATCGTAAACCACACTTATAATGCCAGCCAGATCGAATGGTTTAAGGCAGGGTCGGCACTAAATAAAATGGGATCAAACAACGATGCTAGAAAAGCTGCTGCTAAAAAGAAAGCTGCTCCTGCTAAGGCGGTTAAGAAGGCTGCTCCTAAAAAAGTAGTGAAGAAAGCTGCTCCTAAAAAAGCCGTTGCGAAGAAGACGGTGAACCTGCCTGCCGGCAAGGCAGGAAAAGTGGCTAAGAAAGTGGCTAAGAAAGCTGCTAAGAAAAAAGTAGTGAAGTCTGCTAAGAAAGTCGTTAAGAAAGCAGTCAAAAAGAAAGCAATAGCCAAAAAGAAAGCAATAGCCAAGAAGAAAAAATAGAAGTTACTTTCGCGTGTACAAAAAAGCCCTGACCAAAATCAGGGCTTTTTTTTCACTTCCTTATGAGAATCACTCAATGCTTCAAATCAACCTTAGTCTTATCTGGAACTTCTTTAGGCCCTTTCACATATTTCTCTAACCACGTATCCATTTCCCACATCATGTGCATCACCGATTCTTTGCCTCGGTAGCCATGACTTTCATAGGGCAACAAAACAAACCTTGCCGTGCCGCCATGCCCTTTGATGGCATTGTACATCCGCTCACTTTGGATGGGGAATGTGCCTGTATTGTTATCAGCTTCACCGTGAATCATCAAGATAGGCTCCTTGATTTTATCGGCATACGAGAACGGTGACATCTCATAATAAACTTGGGGCGCTTGCCAATACGTTCGCTCTTCCGATTGAAATCCAAAAGGCGTGAGTGTTCGATTGTAGGCTCCGCTCCTGGCAATGCCAGCTCTGAATAAATCAGAATGCGCTAACAAATTGCCCGTCATGAATGCACCATAGCTGTGCCCTCCGGCCGCTACTCGATTTGGATCAACCACTCCGAGTGACGCACCATAGTCAATAGCTGCTTTCGCACTAGTGACCAATTGTTGAATATAATTATCGTTTGGTTCTTTCTCGCCTTCTCCCACAATAGGTATGGACGCATTATCTAACACTGCATAGCCGCGCACAACCCAATAAATGGGGCTGCCCCAACTTAATCTGGTAAATGTGTGTGGCGATCCTTTCACTTGCCCTGCATTGCTTTTGGATTTGAATTCTTCCGGATAGGCCCAGAAGAAAGTAGGTAATGCGCCTTGCTCTTTTTTGTAGTTCGGTGGCAAATATAAATCGGATGTCAATTCTACCCCATCTTCGCGTTTGTATTTCAGCACTTGCTTCTTCACATCTTTCAATTGCGGATAGGGATGAGGGAAGGCGGTAAGTTGAGCCGCATTTTTTGAACCCGTAGTACGAGAAAAATAATTTGGGTTTTCTAACTGCGACTCGCGCGAAGTAACAAAGGTTCCTTTCTTCGCATCAAGCATACCAACTACATACTCGTAATGCGGTGCTTCGCTGCGCCATTGACGAGTTACTTTACTGGTGGCCAAATCAATTTTATCTAGGAACGGACGATCACCTTCTGGAGATGCTCCGCTGCCATTCAAAAAAGCAGCGTTGTTATTGATCAACATGACGGATCTTCCAAAATTATTAGTAGTTGTCACCACATCTCCCGGATCGGCATAGGCATCCTCGGAAGAGAAATCAAAAACGGTCTTCTTTATTTTCGGATTGGAAGGATCAATCTGATACACACGCTGTTTGCGATCCGCCCACCAACTTTCATATACCCAAGCAATCTTTTCATTGCCCCAAGTAATTCCGGCAAACCGCAGCGGCAGGGAAGTCATCTCGCTTGATGCATTTGCAAACGGGGCAGGCCATTGAAACAGCTTGTCGCGCACCTCTGCTTTCACCTTGGGATCTCCGTCATCTTGCGCTTCCGCCCAATACAAAGTCGCGGGCATATCGTTGCGCCATGCATGCCCTCTTGGGCCGTTCAATGTCGCACTAAACCCGAGTGGAATATTATCTGCCAACGGAATATCGGCCAAATGCTTTACCAGTGTTCCCGCAGCATCCGTGATGTCAACTGATTGAGGAAACAAGTTGGCTGGCACTAAATAAGAGTAAGGTCGCTGAATAGTTTTGGTGAGGATGAAGCGCGCATCGGGCGATGACGATTGTGACGCATAGATGGCAGGTCTACCTAGTGCTGTTTCTGTTCCGTCTAAACTGACCAAGATCAACTGCGAGGTGCAGTAATGCTGAAACAGCGATTCATCGTACGGATTTTTTAATAGGTCTTGATAGGTGCGGTTAGGTGCTTTCTTTCCCAAGTTCTCTTCGACTACAGGGCCAACTGGCACGCGCGATTTGGGTGGCATTGTTTTACCATCATTGGCCGCAGACAAATAAACGACAGAAGACGAAGTAGAAAGCCAAGAGTAAGGGTTACCAATCGTGTTGTTTACTTTCTTCCTTGAAATTTTCTTCGCACTAAGTGACGCAAAATCAACCACCCAAAGTTCCAAGCGATCGGGATAGGTCTGTAAAAAAGCGGCCTTCTTGCTATCGGGCGCGAAACTAAAATTGCTGATCTGCAAAGGCGAGGGCAAATTAGCGATGGCCGATTCTTGCTGATCCTTCAAAGCTTTTACTTTGATACCTATAAAAAAATTATTCCGGCTCTGGCCGAAATTGTCTGGATTGATACGCAACCCAGCTACACGGAGTTCAGGCCTCGACAATTCTTCAATCGTTGGGTAATCCGATCGTTCCAAAAAAATCATCATCGCCTTGTCCGGAGTGAAGAGTACAGCCGGTGTCGATGGCGCTTCCACCAAATCAGCAATTGCCTGTGGTGGTTTTTGATAGGTGGTAATATCTTGAGCTTGTAAATCAATGCAAGCCACAACAAACAAAAGAGATAAGATGGTTTTCATAAAGGGAAACGGATGTTGACAATATCCGAAAGAAAGGTAAGAAAAAAAGCAAGTTGACAAAAGGTGATTTACACCAACTCTTGTACCACCACTCTAAACTCATTTAGCATCATGGCTGTCGCGCCCCACACCACCTCTCCTTCTATTTCAAAATGGGGAGCAAACATAGGATAGATTCTGGCGGCCACAATTTCTTTGGTTAGAATTGCATCATCGCGCAACACTTGTTCTAAATCACCTTCCAAGATTCGTGTAACTTCTGATTCTTGCGGAGTAAAGATGGGCTTGCCATCCAGAAAGCCAACTATGGGCGTCACCATGAAATTACTAGGTACTACAAAAAAATTACTTAGTTTCCCTATGATTCTTACCTGATTGCCTGAAATTCCAATCTCTTCTTCTGCTTCGCGCAAAGCTGTTTGAATAGCATCTTCATTCGCTTCCGCTTTTCCCCCAGGGAAACTGACTTGGCCGCTATGCGCACCCAAATATTCTGGTCGCTTCGTCAACGGAAATTTCAACTGGCCATTATCCCAATACAACAAAATCAAAACACTCCCCGGCCTGGGCGGCACGAGGTGTTCAAATTTTGGTTTGATCAAGCCTGTAGGTGTTGCGCGCAATGGCTCATGGGCGCGAGCACCTGGTAACGGCAATTTCAATCGTGCTTCTAGCTTATCAATCAATCCCTCCCAGTTCATTTACAGTATTTGATAAGATCCGCTGTCAACATCTTATCGCCCCGCTTCTCCGATTGATTGAATGCCTTGCATGCTTCCGATCTCTTATTATTTTTTTGATAAGCCACACCCAAGTAAAAATAAATTTTATCAATAAAGGAATCCATGTTCAGGGCCTGGTACAACAACCGCTCCGCGGAAGCGTACTCTTTTTTCATCAAATAATATATGCCTTTGTTTCGATACGCCCAACCGTTGTAAGGGTCAGCAGAAATACTTTGGTTGATGTCGGCCTCCGCTTTTTCCAATTCATTCAAACTCAAATAGATAAATCCTCTGTTATTTAAAAAATAAGCTTGCTTCGGCTCCAGCAGAATCGCCTTGTTGATCAATTGAAGCGCCTCCACAAAATTTCCTTTTTCAATTTCAATCAGCGAAAGCGTGTTATAAATATTTGGTTCTTCTTTTTTAAGCTTGCTTGCTCTACCTAATTCTATCTTCGCAGCATCAAAATCCTTTCGATAATAATGAACAATAGCGTGGTTGACCAGATAGTCTACATTCGCTGGATCTAACTTTATGGCTTGGTCGTAAGAAATCAAAGCCCTATCAAAATCGCGCATTTTAGTAAACACCAATCCTTGCGTAAAATAAGCAAGGGCTGTATCCGGTTTTACCGCAATTACTTTGCTTAAATCTTCAATCGCCTTGTAATATTCTTTCAACTCGTAGGCCGTATTGGCGCGGTTCAACAGCGCATTGGTGTAGCCCGGCTGGCAATCAATCGCCTTACTGTATTTCTCCATCGCCAATTCAAACCTTTTTTGCTCAAAGTAGGCAGTGCCCAAGTTGTTCCACGCATCGGCATAGCAAGGTTCCAGTCGAATGGCCTCACCGTAGTAGTAAGCGGCCTGATCGAAGCTTCGCTCTTTGGTGGCAATATTGCCCTTCAATAAAAATTGTTGCAACCGAGTTTCCCTCGAATCGGAACAAGCAAAAAGTAAAGCGCTAATAACGAACGTTAAATACCGTGACATACTACTTCACATTTAAGCTGTAATGAATGATCCCGACTTTCGATAACGTATTTTTCATCTATGGCTATTGCTACAAGCTTCGTAGGACAATTTGTCAAAACAAAAATACTATAATCTAAACCGCTTTGCCCAAAGATTGTTTCGCCTTTGGTTTTTCCAATGAATTTCTTAATTTTATTGGCTTTGTTTTATTTAATTGCAGCGAAAAAAAAAAAGAACTCATTTGATACCGCAAGCTTTAACAGGACATGAAAACTAAACCAAAAATAAAGATAGACGTCATTTCCGATGTCGTTTGTCCGTGGTGCTACATCGGCAAAAGAAGATTAGAGAAAGCAATTGCTCAAGTCTCAAATCAGATCGAGGTTGAAGTAGAATACCACCCCTTCGAGCTAAACCCTGACATGCCAGTGGAAGGCCGCAATCAGAAGGAATATTTAGCCAAGAAATTCGGCAGCGAACAAAAGTATCATCAGATCACTTCTCAGGTAACGGCCACGGCTGCCGAGGAAGGATTGATTTTTGATTTTGATAAACAAGGTATTTCTCCCAACACGCGCAATGCCCATCGACTGATTTCGTATGCAAAACTACAAGGCAAACAATTGGAGATGAAGGAAGGGCTTATGAAGGCCTACTTTACAGACGGGGTAAATCTTACGCAGACCGAAAACTTAGTGGCCATTGCAACTCAGCTTGGCCTAGACGAAGTTCAGGTGTCAACCTATCTAAACTCGAATGAAGGTTTGAAAGAAGTGATTGCCGAAGAAAACCAAAACATCCAACGAGGTATTAGCGGAGTGCCGTTTTACATCATCAATAACAAACACGCAATTTCTGGCGCGCAACCGAGTGAGGTTTTTGCGGAAGCCCTGCTCAATATCAGTTTAGAAGTTTCCCCTGCGGGCGAAGCGTGTGATGTGGAGAACAAAGATTGTTGAAGCCTTTGGGTTTAAGCAGAGTTCAATTCAAATTATCACATTTATATCGACTCATCCCCGACCTCGCTCTGCAAGGTCTCCCGCTCTCTACTCCGTATGAGAGGGGGGCAGTGGGCTAAGGAATTTCGTTCGACTTTTTTTAGACGCAAGTCAAACGATAGACGTGAGCACTCTGCAAACCTTTGGGTTCTTAGCGGTAAAATTTTTGACGATAAGGATCGAAGCGCTCGAAGAAGTTATTTTTCCCAATGATAAGACTTCGAGCGTGGATTTAGGAAAAATCGAGCGAGAATTTGTATCCTTGACTACAAAAAAATTCATGCCAAGCAAGCCAAATATTCCGGAAATTTTTTGTGGGAATATGATTTGGAAACGTTCAACTACGACAAATCATATAAGATCGTAATTGAGAGAGTGTTGGAGCGCGACAATCTGCTAGAGTGGCGCGAAATACTGAATTACTACGGTGAAGAGAAAATTTTAAACACGATTGATTGGAGTGCCCAGTTAGACCAACGCGGAAAGGACTTTTCTGGGTTTTTTCTAAAATCGGATTTTATTCGTGCTGCGTAGAGACCCATCAATAGTAAAGCCTGCCACTTTCCAACTCATTCAAGAGTTGCAATCACAAACTGAGTTAAAAGAGTTCTATTTAGTCCGGGGAACTGCGTTGGCTTTACAGCTCGGACATCGAAATTCAATAGACATTGATCTGTTTACTAAAAATGATTTCTCCCCTGAAGATTTATTAAAATTTTTGGGGAAAAGATTTTCAATACAAACCACATTTTCGATCAAAAATACTTTACTCTCGGTAGTCAATAATATCAAAGTCGACTTCATACGCCATGACTATCCGCTAGTTCTGCCGCCTATTACAGAAGAAGGGATTACTTATCTCTCCAAGCAGGATATTACCGCTATGAAGTTAAATGCCATCAGTAACTCAAGAAAACGCTTAAAAGATTTTATTGACGTCTATTTTCTATTGGAGCATTTTTCGCTTGGCGAAATGATTGAGTTCTACACCATCAAGTATCCCAACTTCAATCCGCTCATCCCATTAAAGGCTATCAACTACTTTGATGACATCGACCCGGAAATCGACCCGCCTAAACTAAAAAATAAACTTCCGTTGACAGAAATAAAGAAACGAATTAACGATAGCGTGTTGCACTCGAAGAAGAAGTTCGGGTAGCCAAACTTTCACCTCCCAAAATCATCTTGCACTCTAATGATGTCATTTTCATCCGATGGATGATTGGCATCCGTATGACGCCAGATCTCTGCGATCATGCCCCAGCCCTCGGGTAAGCCCACGAGGCGGTGGCGTTGACCTTGCTTCAATTGAACAATTTCTTCAAGGGCTAATTTCTTCAAAGCTCCTTCTGCATCTGTTTCACTCGTAACGACTCCCGCAACGCCAGCAGCCAGTTTCCATATCTCTGCACGTCTATGGTGGTACTGCCAAGACAACCGTTGCCCCGGAGCAACAATCAAAATCTTGGGGCTTAGCTTACCTACAATGCTCAAATCAGATGCATCGAGGTGGGGGAAAAACAATTTAATAAAGCGATCGGCCAGTGCTTCTTCAATTACGAAAAACCCACCCCAAGGCCGGGTAAAATCGCGGGAGGCAACTCCCAGTTCCATCTCTACGAGGTAATCCTCTACAGAATGCATCACCTCATCTTTGGTGGTGGCGGATTCTAAATTAATATTCATCATAACACACTATTTTTGAGAGTTGACTATTTCAAATACGGTTGCACAATACTTACCCAATGCTGATATCCCAACGGATTTAAATGCAGACCGTCAGTAACGTACTTAGCGTCCATTTTTCCGGTTGCATCTAAAAACTCGGTATGCAAATCAATGAACACATAATTCATTTTTTCGCCATAGCGCCCTAGCTGGGTATTGACGGTAATGATGTCTGACTCCTTGCCTTTAAAGTTGGGCAGTAAATTTTTGAAGGTCTCATTTGTCGGCAAAATGCTCTGTACATATACTTGAGTTTTGGGTGAGCCCGCCCGAATCTTAGCGACTATTGAAAAGAGGTTTTCTAAAATCACTTCATACGGGGTGTTGCGTGAAAGATCGTTTATACCGATCAACAAAAAAACTTTGGAGGGTTTCCTTTTAACGATGTCATCCAATCGGTTTATTACTCCGAATGTAACGTCACCTGAAATGCCTCGATTGATCACGGAGGAATCCTTCAACAGTTTTTTCCAATTGCCTCCCTCTGTAATGCTATTGCCCAACATGATCACTTTGCCGGTTACAACTGGCTGTTTCTTGAAAAGTGCCACACGCTTAGTAGAATGCTCCGGCAGATTGGGTAGCGTATCATACGTTCTTGTCTGCGCTTGGGAGACGAAACTCAACATCACAAAAAGAAAGAATATCCAGATTCTCATAAGCCACCTTTTATCTTCTAAATTCTAACTTCCATATTCTTTCCCGATAGCTATCGGCACAACATTTCACTTCTTCAATTCAATTTTCGCCTTTTGTCCCCCGCCAATTTCCACCACAGATGATCCGTACACGCGGATTGAAGACTTGATAAAATCTTCTTCGTTGGCTTTGTAAATATTGTCTACATATTTCTGGGGATTCCTGTCAATGTAGGGAAACCAAGTGCTGTGGATTTGTACCATCACGCGGTGGCCTTTCTTAAATGTATGAAGAATATCTTGCAAGGGAACATTCACTTCTGTTACTTCATTGGGATTGAACGGCTCGGGTTTTTCATAGCTATTTCTAAATCTTCCACGAAAGGTTTCATGCCTCACCAATTGTTGATAACCAGCCATAATAATGTTGGCGGGGTTATGCTTGGTGTCGTTCGGTGTATCGTTTGGGTATACATCAATTAGCTTCACAATAAAATCAGCATCCGTGCCCGTCATGGAGACTTTCAATTTGGCCAAGATCTCCCCAGCCAAAGTAGCATCTTCTGTCAACGGCTCTGTTTGAAACGTAATAACGTCTGGTCTGCGCGATGCTTCGCGTTGGTCATCGCTCATAAACCTGCGTGGCGTAAAAACCAACCCTTCGGTTTGCGAAGTGTAGGGGACAGGTTTGGTAGGATCACTAATATATTCGAAAACGCCATCAACTTTTGTGGGTTGATTAATTGATAGCTTTCCGTTTTCTCCAAAATACAATTTGAACGGCTGAATTTCTTTTGGAGGCCATTCGCTGAATTGCTTCCATACTTTCAACCCGCAATCAAACATGTACGCTTCAGGTAACTTAGGCTGAGTTCCTTCCCTCAACGTTGAATTAAAAAATTTGCGTTCAATCTCGCGTTGATAAAAAGTAGAAATACTATCGCCAAAGTAAATATGATTTACCTGCTGAAAGCCGCGCTCTCTTGCCCAATCGCCATGGCTCCAAGGGCCCATAACGATGGTGTTGTAAGTAGCAGGACTTGTTCGCTCAATTGTCTTGTAGATATTTAATGGACCATACAAATCTTCTGCATCGAACCAGCCACCCACCGTCATGATGGAATGTTTAACATCTTTCAAGTGTGGCAACAGGTTGCGCTTCTGCCAAAAGTCATCGTAATTAGGATGATCGACAATCTGCTTCCAAAAGAAGTTATCTTGATGATATTTCTCGGTGGCGTTTTTTAAAGACCCCATCTTCAAATTAAATTCATAGCCGTCTTTCGGTTGTTGATCGTAGAATCGCATGATCTTATCGTCATACCAACTTTTGGTAGTGGGCTTATCCTTTTGGTAACCAAATACGGCAAAGGCAGCAATATAACTTTGCAAGAATGCGCCTTGATGATGAAAATCGTCAAAGAAAAAGTCTGAGATAGGCGCCTGTGGTGATGAAGCCTTCAAAGCAGGATGAGCATCCGGTATCGCTGCGGCTGTATAAAATCCGGGATAAGAAATGCCCCACTGCCCCACGCGGCCATTATTGTTCTTTACATTTTTTATCAGCCAATCGATCGTATCCCACGTATCCGATGCTTCATCTACTGCTGTTTTATTTTTTCGGTCGTTGCCGGGAATATTAGGCGTCATATTATCAAATACACCTTCGCTCATCCAGCGGCCACGCACATCTTGATATACAAAAATAAATCCATCGTACATCAAATACTTAGATGGGCCTAGCGACTTCTCATACTTATCAACACCATAAGGCTCTACGCTGTAGCACGTGCGCTGCATCAGCGTTGGATACGTTTTACTTTTGTTTTTAGGTGTGTAAATGGCCGTAAACAATTTTACACCGTCCCGCATGGGGATTTGTACCTCCATCTTATCATAATGCTTTTTTACATAAACGGAATCGGGCATCTGCGCCCACGCAGAAAAGCAAGGCATCAGGAAGATTATTAACAGTAGTTTTTTCATATTCGTAAGGATAGGCTGAAAAGTAACAATAACCCCGTTCAAAGACAATGAAATTGTACCATTAGACAATTAAGATTAATTTGGCGACATGAAAGCTGCGACAATTGCTATTCTGCTAGCATTTTTGGTTTCTACGGGCTATGGCCAGAAGAAACCCCAAACAGTTATTGCGTTCGGTTCCTGCAATGACGAGAACAAATCCCAAGAGATGTGGAAAGAGGTTTTAGCCCAACACCCGGATGTGTGGATTTGGGGTGGCGATAATATCTATGCTGACGACAATGAGCCCTTTGAAAAAATGCGGGCTCGATATGAAAAACAAAAGTCGAATACCGATTACCAGCGATTGCTCAAATCAAGTTTAGTAACCGGCACCTGGGATGATCATGACTACGGAATTAACGATGGCGGAAAAAATTTTGGCAAGAAAAAAGGGAGCAAAGAATTATTTGTGGACTTTATCCCCTTCTCCAACAAAAATCAATTTACCAAGCATGATGGGGTTTATAATTCAATCACCATAGGTCGACATAAGCAAAAAGTTAAAATCATCAATCTTGATACCCGCTCTTTTAGGGATACGGTGATCCGGATTACATATATGGATTCAACTACGCTAACAAAATCAAAAAAGTATGAAATCAACCCTGCAGGCGATGTACTGGGCGAAGAACAATGGACTTGGCTGACCAAGGAATTACAAGACAATACTCCCCAACTTTTTATTATCAACTCCAGTATTCAAGTAATTTCCCAAGATCATCGCTTTGAAAAGTGGGGTAACCTGCCCAGCGCGCAAAAACGCTTGTATGACCTGATCGCCTCAGCAACAAAACGCGTATTGATCATCAGTGGTGACAGGCACATAGCAGAGTTCTCTAAAATCCGATTGCCCGGACTCTCCTACCCGTTGGTTGACTTTACTTCTAGCGGAATGACTCACACATGGTCAGAATTTTGGAAGGAGGATAACCGATACCGGGTGGGCGACTTGGTCATTCAACAAACCTTCGGGCTTATCAGCATTGATTGGGCTGGCAGCTCTCCAAAAGTGACTCTCCAAATCAAAGGATTGGGAGGAGTTACCTACGGCCACCAGCTCATCGTTTTCTAAACCGCCCAAACCATCATGATTTTTTAAACATTTATTTACGTATGCTGTTCTACATGTCGATTTCTAAACCTATTTTTACGGCCTGAAAACTAAAAAAATTATGAAAACTCCAAAATCAATCATTTTAGTGGCGATTTTCGCTGCTTTCGCTTTTATCGTTACCAGCTGCGGTGACGGTGGAAAAGCTGCTAAAGAAAAAGCAACTCAAGATTCCATCCGCGTAGCTGACTCTACTGCACAAGAAAAGGTTGCAGCTGATTCTATTGCTGCAATGCCTAAGTCAATTGCTGAAACTGCTATCAACACTCCTAATTTGAGCACTCTAGTAGCTGCTCTTACTGCTGGTGAATTAGTAGAAGTATTCAAAGGAACAGAAGCTTACACTGTATTTGCTCCAACAAACGATGCGTTTGCTGCGATTCAATCTACAGTTGACATGCTTTTGAAAGCTGAGAACAAATCAAAATTGCAAAACGTGTTGAAGTATCACGTAGTTGCTGGATCTGCGAAAGCTGCTGATTTGAAAGATGGTCAAGAATTGATTACTCTTCAAGGAGAGAAATTGAAAGTTTCTTTGAAGGACGGTAAAGTATTTGTAGGCGGTGCTGAAGTTATCAACCCAGATGTGGCTGTTAACAACGGTGTTGTTCACATGACTAACAAAGTATTAGTACCTAAGAAAATGTAATTTTAGACTACGATTTTTTCTTAAGTCGGGAAAGACCCTTGCAGAAACGCAAGGGTCTTTCTTTTTTAGGCTCATCCTAGTTCGTTGCCTGTTTGCTAAATTATCAGCATCTTTCACGTTTGCATCAACTTGCACATGGCAGATCATAGGAAATATACACTCACAGTAGGCTTTACACTTGTCATCGCAAATATGATTGGCACGGGAGTCTTTACTTCGCTTGGCTACCAAGTGGGGCCAATCCCTTCGGGCTTTGCCATTTTAGTTTTGTGGGCAGTGGGCGGAGTAGTTGCGTTATCTGGCGCATTTACCTATGCAGAGATTTCTACCACACTCCAAAAATCGGGAGGTGAGTATCACTATTTGGGCAAGATTTTTCATCCAGCACTTGGCTTCGTCAGCGGTTGGATGAGCTTATTTGTTGGGTTCGCTGGAGCTATCTCGGCAGTGGCATTGGCCATTGGTGAATACGCGCACAAGTTGCTCGCCATCGACAATCGAATTGTCGCAATTTTCGCTATCGCTTTAGTTTCCGGCATTCATCTATTCGGAGTGAAAACAGGGGGATCGGTTCAAAATTTTCTCACCTCAGTAAAATTGTTGTTGATCTTATTCTTCTGCATCGCGCCATTTTTCGTTGGCGAACAGATTAAATCGGGAATAAGTTTTTGGCCAAAGGAGGGCGACACCGATCTAATTTTGAGCGCAGGCTTTGCCGTCTCTCTTGTATTTGTGGTGTATGCCTACACGGGCTGGAATGCTGCCGCCTACATTGCCGGCAATTTGGAAAACCCATCCAAAAATCTTCCGCGTTCGCTCATCTTGGGAACGTTGACAGTGACGGTCATCTACTTGGCACTAAACGCGATGTTTTTGTACTCCGCATCGTTTAATGAGCTCGCAGGGAAAAACGACATCGGCAATGTGGTTGCGTTCAAACTTTTTGGCGATAAAATTGGATTGGCTTTCTCTTCCATTTTCAGCATTGCGTTGCTATCCACACTAAGTGCGATGACTATTGCCGGGCCACGTGTGCTGGAGGCAATGGGTGATGACTATCCGAAGCTAAAAACGTTTGCCATTAAAAATCGGTACGACATGCCCTATCTGGCTATTTTAACGCAAGCCGCCTGGGCGGTGTTTTTGGTAATGGTCAGTTCGTTTAAGGAAATCATTCAATACATCTCAGTGAGTCTATCTATTTTTTCAATGGCCACCGTCATTGGTATTTTCTTTTTACGAAAAAAATACCCATCTAATCAGCGGGTGTTTGAAGTTCCGCTCTATCCGTTACCTCCTGTTATTTTTACAGTGTGCACATGCTGGATGATCTACTACGTTACCAAGAACGACCCGCGTATCATTCTCTATTCAGTAGGTTCAATGATTCCAGGAATAATTATCTACTTTGCGATTTCAAAAAAATAGAAAAGTGAAAAAAATATTCTTTCATGTTCTCTTAGCGTGTGCTTTAATCTGGTCTTGCTCAGGAAAAAAAGAAATATCTTCAAGGGGTGTCACCGACTCACTCGCCCGCGTTACCTCAATCGTTGAAGCATTAACTGACTCCATTGAATCCAGCGAAGTGGTAAAAGTTGAAATTGAAAAAGATACCGTACTGGACAATGTCGCCCGTTTTATTGCAGGGCTTCCACAGTTGGCCAACAATAATTTTGCGCAGTTGCAGAAAGACAAATACTGGATTGAACACCACACCTCTATGGATGCCAACTGGAAAAAAATGTACGACACTCGCCTCAGCAAAATGGCCGCTTGGGAAGAGGGTATTTTTTCTAAATCAATTGCCGACTCTCTGACTTTATTCTATCCCTTCTCGGGGCCCGATTTTCTTCATGCCTTCTACTTATTTCCACGATCAAAAGAATTCGTTTTGGTGGCGCTAGAACCTATTCTTGAGGTAATTCCATTGGATACAGCCCCTGCAAAAAACCGGGATGCATTTTTGGATAGCCTCGGTAATTCCTTACGGGATATCTTTAACAAAAGCTATTTCATTACTACACACATGGCCAATGATCTAAAACAGGTAAAAGGGGTACTGCCCCCACTTTACTTCTTTATCGAGCGTTCAGGCCATGAACTGCTAGAACAAAAATTTATAACGCTCGATGAATCCGGCCGCGAAAAAGCTGTCAAAGGCAGTCAAATCCACTGGCAAAAAACACCGGGCGTTAAACTGACTTTCAGAGATCGTAAAACACAGGAAGTAAAAACACTCTACTACTTCTCCGTCAGTGTCTCCAATGGCGGGTTAAAAGAGCGTCCACCCTTTGTCGCTTTCGTAAACCAGCGCGCGCCTTTCAACACCTTTGTAAAGTCTGCATCTTATTTAATGCATAAAGATGTGTTTAATGGAATCAGAAAGATCATCGTTAACAATAGCAATCATATCTTTCAGGATGATACCGGTATGCCCTACCAATACTTAAAAAATAAAGAGGAATGGACCGGTCAATTTTACGGTGAGTACACAAAGCCCGTGAAAGACTTTAGTTCCGAATTGTACCAAGCAGACCTAGATTCGGCCTATAAAGGTGCAGGCAAAAAAGGGCTTCCCTTTTCGTTGGGCTATCACTGGAGCACCAAAAAGCAGAACTATGTGCTTTTCAGCAAAGCAGAATTAATTACCAATAAATAAGCCCGAGAAGCCTGAAACAACTGTTTGAGGCTTTTTTTACAATTTATTATTTAGGCTGGCCTAAATATTATTTTATATAAATCTAATTAATTAAGTTTGTAGGTCTAAATAAATGAAAAACGTTTTTATTGTCCTCTTCATATTTAACACTGCATTTGTTTTAGCGCAACCACAAACCGGCAAACTCTCCGGTACTGTTTCACATCAACAGCAGACGATACCTTTCGCTCACATTAAGCTCACCGGCACTTCGTGGCTCACAACAGCTAATGAAGAAGGTGATTATGTTTTCAATGACCTTCCGTCAGGTGATTATCAATTGCAAATTTCTGCCGTTGGCTTTCAAACAAAGACCAAATCTATAGCCATAATTAAAGGTGAACACCTGAAAATCAATATCGAAATCGAGGAAGATGTTGCACAGCTACAAGAAGTAATGGTCGTATCTGGCACCTTAAAAGAAGTAACCAAGTTAGAGAGCCCTGTAAATATAGAAGTGTACACACCAACTTTCTTCCTAAAAAATCCTGCTCCTACCTTGTTTGAATCGCTGACAAATGTAAATGGAGTGCGGCCTCAACTTAACTGTAACGTGTGCAACACAGGGGATATTCATATCAATGGATTGGAGGGGCCCTACACTATGATTTTAATTGACGGAATGCCCATTGTCAGCGGACTTTCTACTGTGTATGGATTATCCGGTATTCCTTCCGCTCTTATTGACCGCGTGGAGGTAGTAAAGGGGCCTGCCTCTACTTTATATGGATCTGAAGCAGTGGGAGGCTTGATTAACGTTATTACCAAACGACCAAGCACGGCAGCGAACGTATCCATCGATCAATTTGCAACTTCGTGGGGCGAATTCAATACAGATATTGGCGTGAAATATAAACTGGGTAAAAAAGCACATTCAATCTTAGGTATCAATTATTTCAATTATCAAAATCCGATTGATAACAATAATGATGGCTTCACCGATATTACATTGGCCAACCGAATTTCTGTATTTAACAAAATCAGTATCGACCGCAAAGATAATCGCATCTTTACTGTTGCTGGAAGGATCAACTATGAAGATCGTTGGGGCGGTGACATGCGATGGACACCGGCTTTCCGTGGGGGCGATAGCCTTTATGCCGAAAGCATTTACACCAAAAGATGGGAATTGATTGGAGCCTATCAGTTGCCCGTAAAAGAAAACATCGTATTCCGGTTTTCTGCCAACGGCCACAACCAAAATTCATTTTACGGAAACACCTCTTATAAAGCTGATCAAAAAATAAGTTTTGGTCAGCTTACTTGGAACAAAGCCATCCGGTCGCACGATATATTGCTGGGAGCAGCGTTGCGCTACACGTGGTATGATGATAACACGCCCGCCACTGCGAAGAATGATGGGGTCACCAACAATCCGCAAGCTATCTGGCTGCCCGGATTTTTTGTGCAAGATGAAATCACGCTTAGTATACAAAGTAAACTATTGGTTGGCGCTCGCTACGACCACAACTCCATTCACGGAAATATTTTTACACCTCGGTTGAACTATAAATGGACTGCGCAGAATAAAAAAGACGTATTGAGACTGAGTGTGGGAAATGGCTATCGGGTGGCAAATGTTTTTACAGAAGACCACGCTGCGCTCACGGGCGCTAGGCAAGTAGTTTTTTCAGAAAAATTAAAACCCGAAACCTCTTGGAACACCAACATCAACTACGCAAAAAAAATTGTTACCAATGGTGGCTTTATGAATATTGATGCCACTGCATTTTATACCTATTTCAATAATAGAATTATCCCCGACTACCTGACCAATGTAAATCAAATCATTTATCGTAATCTGGGAGGACATGCCGTTTCGCAAGGGGTTTCAATGAATCTCGACTTTAATTTTACGAACGGATTAAAAATTATTGCTGGCGGCACCCTCATGGATGTATTTACAATCGAAAAAAATGCGACCGGACAAGACATAAAATTTCGTCAGTTATTGACAGAAAATTATACAGCCGTGTGGTCAATTTCCTATCCGCTCAGCAAAAAAATTACAATAGATTACACTGGAAATTTATATGGCCCCATGCGGCTGCCGGTGCTAGGTGAACTTGATCCGCGCGCCAAAGACTCTCCTATTTGGAGCATTCAAAACATACAACTTACGCAACAACTGAACGAACGATGGACGATTTATGGAGGCGTGAAAAATTTTTTGAATTACACGCCCCCTTCTAATAGCATTGCCCGCTCGCGCGATCCGTTTGATAAAGAAGTAACATTCGATAACAACGGTAACGCTGTATCTACGCCCAATAATCCATATGCGCTCACGTTCGATCCCTCGTATGTTTTTGCACCCAACCAGGGAATCAGGATATTTGCAGGGGTTAGATACAATTTATTTAAATAGCGGGAATAGCTACTTCTCAACCAGCACAGCATCCACCACCAAAAAATTGCCGTGCTCCAAATCCGTTTCATTGAGTTTCACTTTCCCCTTCACACGTATAAATTGATCAGCTTCAAATTTGAAAGACGGCTTTACCTTAAACGTCACTTCTGCTATAGTCTCTGGCCCCGCTCCCCCACAAAAAAAACATTGGCTATAAGGAAACTTAGAGAGAATGATGTAGGCGTTTCCATCTACATCGATTGGCATATAATAACCCTCCAAGCTTACTTCCTTGCCAATGAGAGCCTTTAAGTCATCGGGAAAATTGGGCATTAGAAAATATTCTGCAGCGGTCTGGTTATATTTCGTTTCAAATTTGGTTTTTGCAAATGCCGACCAGCCCTCGACCTGCGCAATTACAGATGACGAGGTGAACAAGAAAAAACAAATGACCGCCCAGTTTTTCATACACATTTTCAATTCTAGTTTCCAGCCAATACTTTATGAATATCCGTCCGGTAAGCTTCGATGGCCGGAATCAACGAGCAAATTACGCCAAGAAAAATACTTCCGCCCAAAACAATCATTTCTTCTGAATAAAAAACAAAGGTCGTTAGTCCGATTTTCTGACCTTCTCCGATTACCAAAATAAAGATACCCAGTAAAAGGTGCCCCAACACCAGGCCTATAGTTGCACCCATAAATGTTAAAATGCTCCCCTCCAAAACAACGGCCCTGAAAAGTAATGACCGGCTCGCGCCCATTGATCTCATGATCGCCAAATCGTACCGCCTCTCCTTGAGCGAATTATAAAGCGCAATAAAAATACTCAGCCCAGAAATAACTATCAACACAAAGGCAAACCCCATAAGCGCTTCAATGCCTATGCCCAAAAGCGTAAACAACCGCGCAGTTTCAAATGCCGGAGAGGCCGCCTGCATATTGGTTTGGGTATTGATAATCCGGGGCAATTGAATAGCGGCAATGGGATTTTTGTATTTGATAAGCAAAGATGTTATCTCGCGCAGGCTGTCTCCAGCCTCTACCGTTGGAACCAAACCGGAGGGTGTCAATAACTTTGCAGCAACCAAAGAATCACTGGCGGGTTCTTCGTGAACTTTCCAAATACTACCCACATTTGTCAAGATCAAATTGTCGATAACAGTGCCAGCACTTTTCAAGATACCCGTTACCACGTATTTATTTTCTTCGTGTGCGTGACCGTCCTTTGTAAGCCCGTGAGCACTTTCAAACATATCACCCACCTTCATCTTTGTTACGCTTGCAACCACGGAGCCAATAGTCACCTCGAGGTCGTTGCTCCACCAGGCCCCGGTTGCCAATTCTGCTGAGTAAAGGTTCACATACTGACGATTGGTTCCAACAATTCGGTAGCCGTTGTAACTATCTCCCAAGGCCAAAGGAATAGCACTCTTAACCAGACGATGCTTGGCAAGTTTCTCGGCATCGATAAGTTTGATGTTTCCCGTAGGAAAATCAATATGAAATACACTGCACAAAATTAATTGAAGAGGGCTTCCCTTCGCCCCTACCACTAAATCGATTCCCTTTGAAGTGCTCGCGATTTTTTCACCCAATTGATTTTTAAAAAGAATCAAAATGGTAACTATGGAAATACCCAACGACAAAAGCAGAACGTTCAACATCGTATTGAGCCTGCGCGCAGTTAAGTAATTCCAGATGAGTTTCAGTAGCGACATCAATTCAAAATCTTTATAGGATAATCTTCTTGGCTATTTTGTCTTTTAAGCGCTGGTCATGCGTAGCTACTATCAATGCTGCATTATTCTCACTCGCTACTTTTGTTAATAGTTGAATCACTTTTTCACAGTTGGTATCATCCAACGCAGAGGTTGGTTCGTCCGCTAAAATCAAAGCCGGTTTGTTGATAATTGCACGCGCAATGGCAACTCGTTGTGCTTGCCCCTGGCTAAGTTGATGAATTTGTGAATCTCGTTTTTCAAGCAGACCCAATTCTTCCAATACTTGATCAACTCGATCCCTATCTTGTTTTTTCCCGGCTAAGAAAGGCGCCATCAATAAATTATTCCTTACCGAAAGTGATGCGATCAAATGATTTTTCTGGAAGATAAATCCAACTTGTTTGCCTCTAAATTGATCTAACATGATTTCGGATAGCTGAGTAATGTCAATTTCTTCCACCTTAATGTTGCCCTGTTGTGCACGAATCAATCCGCCCAATAAGTGGAGCAATGTCGTTTTGCCACTCCCCGATTGCCCCAACAAAATAAATTGTTCGCCTCTTGCCACCTTAAAATCGGGAAAAGAAATCTTTTTGGTGGCCTCATTCTGAGATGGATATTGATAGGAAAGTCCTTCTACTGAAATCATACTATTCGTTTATTGATCGCACCCGACTTTACCCTGCTAAGCAATACCAACCCAATGACAAAGGAAAGACCAATGGCAAGTGTACTATTCCGCATGCTACCTGTAAGATGTTCAACGAGTCCGTAGCTAAACGTGCCAAACACAATGGACAAATTAAATGCCGCGTCAAAAAAACTAAAATACGATGCGTGGTCAGTCGAATTTGCAGGAATCAGCTTTGCGTAAGTAGCTCGGGACAAAGCCTGAATGCCTCCCATTACCACGCCCACGGCTGTCGCTAAGGCATAAAATTGGTATTCGTTAGTAACCACATACGCAGCCAGGCAAATGATGATCCAAATGTAAATCATTAAACTCAACGTTTTTTTGTTGCCCCATTTGCCGGATAGTTTAGCAAAGAGCGAGGCTCCCAAGGCGGCCACTAACTGGATAATCAACACCGTAGCTATCAACTTAGAATCAGGAAGCTTTAATTCCTTAGAACCAAATGTGGCTGCCATGTACATTACTGTTTGCACGCCCATATTAAAAAAGAAATAAGCAAAAATGTATTGCTTGAGATCAGGGCTATTTTTTAGGCTCTTCCATACTTTTCCCAATTCTTCATACCCTTTCGTCAGTTTAGACTTTCCATCGGTTCTTCTCAGCGCATTTGGCAAAGACGAAAATGTAATTTGCGCAAAGCCGATCCACCAGACACCTACCAGTAAAAATGACGCGCGCGTTGCCAAACCTTGAGTGGCAAAACCAAAAAACCCATAGTTTTGAATGACCACCAAATTCACCACCAATAAAATTACACCTCCATAGTAACCCCGCGAACAACCTCTGGCGCTGATTTTATCAAATTGATCTTCCGAGGCAATTTCGGGCAAAAAGGCATCGTAAAAAACCAAGCTGCCCGAATACCCGATGCTTGCCAATACGACACACAAAATACCCCACTCCAAAGAATCTGCTTTAAAAAAATACATTCCCATGCAGCCGATCCCACCCAAGTAGCAAAAGAACTTCATAAACGACTTCTTATTGCCCGCATAATCTGCAATGCCCGAAAGCAACGGCAACAAAGGGGTGATCAACAAGAATGAAAACGAGAGTGCATAGGAATATAAGACTGAGTTCCTAATTGGCTGGCCTAGAAAAACAACTACATCATTTCCATCTGGCGTGGTGGTAATCGCCTGATAATAGATTGGGAAAATCGCAGAGGTAATAACCAACGAGTAAACCGAATTGGCCCAGTCATACATGCACCAAGCATTAATTGTTCGCGGGTTATTTAAACTGACCAAACTCATAAGGGTTTAAGCTATGTAAAGTCCATAAAATAAAAAACCTTCCGCTTTTGCAGAAGGCTTTTTATTTGGTGACAGGAACTTGAGTTATTGTTTACGCTGATTACTATTATCCGTTGCCGTATATAACACCTTTCGCGCGTTTCCTTTGCGCAGTTCTGTTTCAACATCTGCAATAATTCCACGTTTCGCATCTTTATCTCCTTTAATAGAGATCGTAATCTGCTCACGCTCAGCTTCTGCTAGTTTTGATTTCTCTTCATTAACCCACCGAATAATATCGTTCGTGTCAATAAAAACGTCATTGGCCTGAATCTTCTCCTCGGTTCCGTATTCTGCCTTGGTGGGCTGACCAATATGCAGGTTTGCTACCAGCGTTTTACGCTCAAGTTTTCTAAGCTGCGCGGCTTTTGGGAGAACCTGCTTTACTTCAATGGACGATTTGCGCATTTCTGTTGTAACCATGAAAAAGAACAACAACATAAACACCACATCGGGCATTGACGAGGTCGGGATTTCCTGCTTTACCTCCGCCTTCTTCTTAAATTTTGACATAGACTCAATAATTTAATTACCTACTTTAGTTGGTTCCGCAATAGAAATATTCATTGGATAATCCTTTTTGCCACGGTCGTATATTGCCTTGCTTTGCGGATCTGAAAGCTTTGCAGCAGCCTCGCGCCATTGCTTGTTAGTTACCCCAGCCTCCTCGGCATAGATATCATAGTAAGCCCCTTGAACAATGTCCAGAATCTCAATAAACCGTTTATGACTCGTTCCTCTATCTGTTTTGAAAGAAACAATCGCTTTTTCGGGACTATCTGAACTGGCTGGATCTTGACCCTTGTTCTTAATGAACTTAATAATCATTTCCTTTAGACCACTTATATCACTCACCGGATCACCCTCTATGAGCAATGCGTCTGATGAGTTAACTTGTATCTTGAACAGGTTCTTCTCCTGCATCTTAACGTCTATATTTTTGTTAGGATCAGGTGGAGGGGGTAACCCAATACTCAAACCACGGTCGTTGTTGATTGTTGTAGTAACCAAAAAGAAGGTTAGCAGCAAGAATGCAATATCTGCCATGGAGGCATTTGGTATTTCCGGTGTTGATCTTGCCATTTTTTAAAATGTTTAACCTGAAATAATATCTTTTATCAAAGAATAGATGGCCAATGACGCAGAGGCAATCAAAACGATATAAAATAAGATCATACCGGCTCCTATCATTCTTGAACTTGATGCGTCTATTCCTAATGATGCAGCTTTCGCTGTAACCTCTGAACCGGATAGCGCATAGGAAATTCCGAAAAGAACAACTAACCCAACTATGCCGATCAACGCTTTTATCAAGCCCTGAGGGTTCTTGATGGCGTGCAGAATTGGCATACCAACACTTGCTAAAAGAGCTAAACCTAAAGCGATGTAGCAGATAACAAGACCCGGACCTACCAATGATTCAATTAACGGTGCAGATTCTTCCATACTTATTTCGCTATTTTATGCTTAACCAAAATATCAATCAACGAGATAGACGCATCTTCCATTTTATTAACCAAGCTATCAATTTTAGATATGCAATAGTTATAAAGGATTTGAAGCACCATACCCACGATAAGACCACCCACCGTTGTGATCAACGCCACTTTCATACCACCCGCAACAACGGAAGGAGAAATATCACCGGCTGCCTCGATCGCATCAAAAGCTGCCACCATCCCTACAACCGTTCCGAAGAAACCTAACATTGGTCCTAGTGAAATACACAATGAAATCCAGATCAAACCAGACTCCAATCGACCCATTTCAACGCCACCATACGAAACGATTGATTTTTCAACCATATCAATTCCTTCACCTGAACGCATTAATCCTTGGGTAAAGATAGAAGCCACAGGGCCACGCGTATTTTTAGTAACGTCTTTTGCTGCTTCCACTCCGCCTCTAGCAAGGGCATCTTCAATCGAAGCCAATAATTTCTTAGTGTTTGTGGTCGCTAGATTAAGCGTGATGATACGCTCAATAGAGATCGCCAACCCTATAATAAACACGATAAGAATAGGCCACATGAAAGGAGCTCCTCCTTCAATGAACTTTCCCTTTAAGGCTTGGTGGAAAGATTCCTCTTCCACAACCGCTGCGTCTGGAGCTACTTCTGTTACGGTCGGCTCAGGTGCGGGTGTCTCAGTTGCCGCTTGAGTGGTGTCAGCCTGCGCAAATGATTTGGATGCGCCAATCGATAGCACTCCGATTAAAGTGAGAATAGTTACTAATTTTTTCATGATTTAGGGTTTATGATAAAAACTTGAAGTGGTCAAAATTAAAGGTTTTACCCATTCCTCAACAAACTTTTTGAAAAAAAACTCAAATTCTCTCATTATTTCTTTTGCTTTCAGCAACATAATACCCCAATCGGCAAGAAGTCACTTGAAATTTAAGATAATATCAAGCCTCTAAACACAAAAGAAGATCAATAAAGCACGTCAACGGGAATTTACGTATCTGACAATTGGGAGTGGCTCCCCGGTTTTAGCTAGTTGTTGGTAATTCAAAACCCTCCTTGGCTAGAGCAACAAGCTAATGGTAGAACCCTCCTTCGCTAAAGCTACAAGCTAATGGTAGAACCCTCCTTCGCTGAAGCTACAAGCTAATGGTAGAGCCCTCCTTCGCTGAAGCTACAAGCTAATGGTAGAACCCTCCTTCGCTGAAGCTACGTAGGGTAAAGCGGAGAGAGTGGGATTCGACTCGCTCTCCGAAGCTTTAGCGAAGGAGAGATCACAGAACCCCTAACGTTTTAACAAGTGCTTGTTGCGAAACGCTATCCCAGAACCTGTTTTTAGGTATTGCTCAAATTCAAATGCCAAATGCTTATCTTCAAACACACTATAAAACACTACTTCAACAGGCAATTTTGCCTTCGTATATTCAACATATCCTGCTTTATGCCTCTTGAGCCGCTCGTCCAATTCATTTGTGCAGCCCGTATAGTAAGTTCCGTCTGAACATTTGAGAATGTAAACGTATTGCAAGGGACTAGAATTTAAGTTGAAAATCTTTCCAATAGGTAATCGCACCTTCGGTTCCGATGACCCTACTTCGCTAAAGCTACAAGCTAATGGTAGAACCCTCCTTCGCTGAAGCTACGGAGGGTAAAGCGGAGAGAGTGGGATTCGAACCCACGTTACCTTGCGGTAAACACGCTTTCCAAGCGTGCTCGTTCGGCCACTCTGACATCTCTCCAATATTTTAATTCCCTCGCATCCAAACTTAGTTGCCTTGCGGTAAACACGCTTTCCCCCGATAGCTATCGGGATGCCCTTAGAGCCACGCTGACGTCTCTCCGAATTAGGGCTGCAAAGAAATGCATTAATCAACCTCCATGCAAATTTATTCGCTCATCTCCCCTGCCAACGGGATGCCTATCAACTGTTTGGTTTTCTCCAAACCCTTTTCACCCAGCAGCACCATCAACTTTGCAATAGCGGCTTCTGTGGTCATGTCCTTTCCACTGATCACTCCAATTTCCTTCAGGACTTTACTTGTCTCATACTTACCCTGCTCTACCCGTCCCCCCGGGCATTGCGATACATTTAATATCAATAGTCCTTGCTCAATCGCTTTTTGAAGCAGATTGATCATCCAATCCGAAGAAGGAGCATTTCCCGCTCCGTATGTTTCCAATACAACTGCTTTTAGGTGAGGACTTTGAAGTGTTGCCTTAACGACTGACTCATTGATCCCTGGAAAAAGCTTGAGGATAGAAATATTGTTATCGAATTGATTGCGGAGTTTTAGCTCCTTTGAATGTATAGGTTGATAGATCACCGAACGATTATAATCAATGACCACCCCTACCGTTGCCAGCGCGGGATAGTTTCCTGATTCAAATGCATCAAAGTGCATGCTCTCCACTTTTTTGGAACGATTGCCACGGAGCAATTTGTAGTTGAAATAAATGCACACCTCGGGCACCAGGGCTTTCCCATCCTGCTTGGCGCAAGTAATCTCTAGCGCACTGATCAAATTCTCTCGTGCATCTGAACGCGGTTCGCTGATAGGCAGTTGTGCCCCCGTAAATACAACAGGCTTCGTCAAACCTTGTAGCATAAAGCTGAGCGCAGAAGCCGTGTACGACATCGTATCCGTGCCATGCAAAATTACAAATCCATCTTGCTCGTTGTAATGGTCATAAATGATTTGACCGATCATTTGCCAATGGGCGGGCTCTATGTTTGACGAGTCAATAGGGTTATCGAATGAAATAACGGTCAGGTCGAGCTGCAAACTTCTCAACGTAGGAAGATGATGCAAGATCAACGAAAAATCAAATGGGATCAAAACGCCTTGGGCATCATAAGCCATCCCAAACGTGCCGCCCGTGTAGATGATCATGACTTTTGACTTCGCCAGATCCGGCAGAGCAGTGTTAATATTTATTTTCTTGTAGCTCATCTTGCGGAATTGAATAATCGATTGGAATTCAATTGGGTAATATGTGATAATTCTGCCAACGTTATCTTTTTTAGATCTATGATTTGCTGGGCAATAATTGGAATGTAAGAAGGCTCGTTGCGCTTGCCGCGATGAGGAACTGGGGCTAGGTATGGGCAATCCGTTTCCAACACAACATTTTCTAGCTCTACGTGCGGGATCACTTCATCCAATCCACTTTTCTTAAATGTCGTAACTCCTCCCAAGCCTAGATAAAAACCCATGTCTGTAATTCGTTTGGCCTGCGCCAACGTGCCGCCAAAACAATGAAAGACTCCCGTTAGCTTTCCATCTACGTGTGGCTCCAACAATTCAATAGTCTCATCTGTTGATTCCCTCGAATGCAAAACAATTGGCAACTTGTATTTCTTAGCCCAACCAACTTGAATGTTGAACGCTTCTTTCTGTTGCTCCCAAAACGTTTTGTCCCAATACAAATCTGTGCCCATCTCCCCTACTGCAGCAAATTTTCGTTTGCTCAGCCATGATTCTACCAAGTACAATTCCTTTTCAAAGTCTTTTTTGACTGAACATGGGTGCAAGCCCATCATAGCGATGCAATGACCTAAATTTCTTTCCTCCACTTCCAACATGTTATCAATAGAGGCGTGATCTACATTGGGCATGTAAATTTTGCCAACGCCCGCTTCCCTTGCCCGTGCTATCGTATCGATGCGATCGGCTTTGAATTCTTCCGAATAAATGTGTGCATGGGTGTCGATCCAACTATACATAAGAAAGCAAATATGGACCAAAAATAACAACACCCACCAAAGAAGCGACCACCGCGGCAACTAAAACCGATGCGGCCGCCATGTCTTTTATTTTTCCTGCCAGTTGCCGCCTTTCCGGGCTGACTAAATCGACCAAGCCCTCAATTGCCGAGTTAACAAGTTCTAGGCTGACCACCAATGCGATGCAAATCAGCAGCATCAACCATTCGATAGTTTGCACTCTCAGTAAGTAAGCCACCAACAAAACAAACAGAGAAACAACCAAGTGTATGCGCAAATTGGATTGTTCTTTCACGGCCACCCAAAAGCCACGAAACGCAAATTTAAAACTGTTCAATAGTCGAGTCATTCAATTAATTGGGTTAGCAGATAATAACTCGTCAATCGCCTCCTTCAATAAATTTGAATCGATTTTTACAGTATCAAAACCGTTATAATCTTTCGCAAGAAGCATCGACTCCGTTAGATTAAAATTAGCTTGATCAGTGACATAGACTTTCTTTTCTTCATGTAGCTTAGCAGCCAAATACTTTTGTTCAGGCTGACCGGGTGTTGGCACCATAATGACATTTTTTTTAGCTAACGCGATTAGATCCATAACGGAACTATAACCCGATCTACAGAGAATAAATTCAGAGGAAAGAATGGCTTCTTGTAACTCAAGTGTAATGAGATGGCACATTTGTGTAACATTGCCTTGCACCCGAATTGTTTGTTCTGTTTCTGGAATGCCCCTAACCACCAAAACCATTCCATCCACTTTATGAGCTTGTTCACTCACTAACTTTTCAAAAATTCCGCGCTGTGGTTCTGGACCAGAAATGATCGAGAGCAGTTTGTATTTCAAAGGCAAAATACCCACCGTATTTCTAAACCTCGAAAGAATGCCTATGTGGCGAATCAATATCCGATTGTTCCTACTCAAGATGCCCGAAAAAATACTCCCGGTTAAATCGGGTACCCAGCACTGATCAAATTTTTTGATTGTGCGAATATTCCAATAGCTGGCAATTGCACGAACTAATGGAAAAGACTGAGGCAGGATATTAATCTGGTGAGTAATAAAAATATTTTTTGTGCTTCTCGACCTGCAACCAAACCGATTATCTGAAATAATCACATCAATGGAATTGGCCTGAACAATTTTTTCAATTTGCTTTCGCTCTTGCGAAATAGCCTTCAAAAGTTTAGGCAACTGAAAAACCATCTTCAAAAAAAAAGAACCGCTGGTTTGATATTGAATTCCGTAAGAAACAATTGGGTGATGAACTAAATCTGGAAATTCAGCTCGAAGGAGTGCAAACGCACCACCACTAGTGGCAATGGAAACAGTGCAGCCGCGCTGAACCAATTCGTTGATGATCGGAATGCACCGAGTAGCGTGGCCGAGACCCCAATCAAGCGGTGTTACTAAAATTCTCAATGGTGAGTTTTGAATGCCGAATACAGGGCTGACCCCAATTTTAAATTCGTCATTCAAAATTTAAAATTTTAAAAGTAAATCCCAAACCGGAAAAGTGTTGCAAATAACGGGGCAGTACATACCTGATATTTTTTTCCGCTTTTAAACTGTCGTGAAAAACAACAATAGAACCTGGCCGAGTAGCTCTGATAGAACCGCGCAAGCATTTTTCAGGACTCTGTGACTGGGCATAATCAGAGGTTAGTACATCCCACATGATGATTTTGTATTGATCTTTTAGATGGTCAATCTGTTTTCCTCTTATTCTGCCATAGGGGGGGCGGAACAATTTTTTGGAAGCTGGAGGTTGGAAGCTCGAAATTTGATCTTGACAAAGTTTGACATTGTCCACGTACTTTTCCGTGGAGGTTCCCCATCCTTTTAAATGATGAAACGTATGGTTTCCTATTTCGTGACCCTCCGCTACTATTCGCTGAAAAATTTCCGGGTGCTTGCAAATGTTATCTCCTATGCAAAAAAAAGTAGCTTTCGCATTAAACTTTTCTAACTCCTCTAAAACAAATTCCGTAGGTCCTGAAATGGGCCCGTCATCAAACGTTAAAAACAACTCTTTCTCGCTCGTTTTTACTCTCCAAGTAAGGGTTGGAAAAAGAAAGGGAAGTATGGAAGGAGTTCGAAACAAAATGATTTGAGATTTGAGATTTGTGATCTTAGATTTATGATTGCAACCCAAAGCGAAACAGGACTACTCCACTCTGCAGGTCAACAAAGTAATATCATCGCGATAGCTGTTCCTACCTTTAAACCCATCCAACTGCACTATGATATCTTGGTGCATCGTCCGTAAGTCTTTGGTGTGGTTGGCCTCAAAGTAGGTGTACAATGCCTCCGAACCAAATTCAACATCCGATTCGTTCGCTGTTTCGGTAAGGCCATCTGTGTATGCTAACAAAGTAAACTCGCTAAGGTTGGTAATGAAGCCCTCGTTGATGAAAGGCAAGGGATGCATCGCGCCCAGCACGGTAGAACCTTCTTCCAACATGCGAATGCCGTTTTTAGGATCGTACAACATGGGCGGGTTATGTCCTGCATTTACATACACCATCGTGCGCAAATTGATATCGTAAATTGCCCCAAAAAAAGTAATGAACTTTTCGCCTTTGGTATTATCCAACACCTGAAAGTTCAATGCCTCCACAATTTCAGTTAAGTTGGGTGTTTGGCGCAGCAACGTACGCAGCGAAGCTTGAAAGTTGGACATCATTAACGCAGCGGGTATTCCCTTTCCGCTCACATCGGCCACGCAAATCAAAAATTGGTTTTTATTGATGGGTATGTAGTCATAATAATCACCACCAATAATATCATGAGGCAAATAACTGGCTTCAATTTTTAAATGTTCAGTATTGGGCAGCGTTTTGGGAAATAAGAATTGTTGCACATCGCTGGCAATCTCTAGTTCTTTTCGAAACGCCTCTTGTACCAACTGCTTTCTCGCCAATTTTTTGTTTTCAATGGCAACAACAATAATGTTACTCAGTGCTTGAATAAACTTAAGTCCCTCGTCATGCTCATGGTTTTCCTGATCGCTGCTCAGTCCTCCCACAAAAATTAATGCCAAGGTTTCTTCTTTGTGCGAAATGGGAATGACCAAATCAAACTCATGAAAATCGCATTGTTCAAATTCAGTGAGTCGATGAATGCGTTTTATCATCTTAAAACGATCATCCAATTTGTTTTTTGCAAAGTTTAGTTTCGTGCCAAAGTTCACCTTACAATTCCAAATCTCATCATATACAAACAACGCCAACTTTTTAATATCTAGGTTTGAGCGCAATGTAAAATTGAAAATCTTATAGAGTGACTCTTCCGACACATTGTTGTTGATGGATTGAGTAATCTCCAGCAACGAGTGGAGTTCCAGTTCCTTCTTCTCAATTAACTTCTTAAGGGCGTTTTCAGACATGGCTCAATAATCTGCAAAAATAGCAAATAAAGCTGCCCGCTACTAGCCTGCCATTTAGTGAGGGTGTACCATATGTATAACATATTCAATAGCTATCCGATTTGGATATTGGGCTAAAACCCTTCTTGCCAATTACCAAACAACCACGGGCATAAGCCTTTGGTTGTTTGCACTAGGAAGTTCATGAGACTCAGTCCTGAATGACTTTGTAAAATTGTAGTACAGCTTAGTGTTCATGTTTCCTGATTTGCCACCCGCTGATTATGCTTCACGTTCCTCCCTTTCCATACAAATGATTTCCGTTGTGCTAATAACGCTATCCAAAAAACGTAAACAGGGTAAACAAATTGCAGCGTTAAAAAAGAAGTCCAACGCCACTTTATTTTCAAAAACTGGCAGACCTGATTCAGAAACAAAAATTCCAGCACGAGTTTGCATCCCATCAGCAGAAAGAAAGTTCTCAAAGGAACCCATCCCGCTAAAAAGAGAGCGGCAAACAAAATGACAGAAACATGAAACATAAAAACAAAGGCGGCCAAAAGCTTTGTCGAGATAGATTGATTGTGGCGCCATTTGCCAGCCCAACGAACACGCTGATGAAGAAATGATTGCAAAGTAGATTGAGGCTTAGTATAAACCACCGAATCTGAACCACGAAGAAAATGAATGGACTTAGAAAACTTATGATGGATCTTTCTCATCAAGAATTCGTCATCACCGGACGGTATTTCTAAATTCCCTTCGTATCCGCTTACTGCGATAAAGGCGGATTTCCGGAAAGCCAAATTCGCTCCGTTGCACATGGTAGGAAAACCATAGGTAAGAGTCGCAACTCCCGAACCAATAAGGCTGGCAAACTCCATGGCCTGAAGTTTCGAAAAAAAGGATTGTGCTGGGTCAATTCGAACAGCTCCCACAATCATATTGCAATCAGGCTTTTGAAATGCCTCGTTAATCTTCTCAAGCCAAGTAGATGACATAGAACAATCTGCATCGGTGGTAACAATTATTTCCCCCAGTGCGTTTTCGACACCCAACGTAATCGCTTGCTTTTTACCGTAGGTCGAAGAGAGCCGAAGTAGTTTAGCAACAGGATTTAACCGGGCGTATTCATCAATAAGTCTGTCGGACTGGTCGGACGAATGGTCGTTGACAAAAATAAATTGAATGAGATCGACTGGATAACCTTGACTTTTGAAGCAGTCTATTAAAGTGGGTAAATTGTCCTGTTCATCCCGAAAAGGAACAATCACCGAAATCTTGTGGAATTTAACTTTGTCCGGCTTTACTGAATCAGCTTCCATCGAAATCTGCCACCCCACTATCAACCCAATAACGAGCGCTCCGTAAAGGAGAAACACGATCAAAAAATAAATTACCATGTCGGAAAGTTAGCAGTTATTAGAAAGCATCTCAAAAATAACTCTGTGTCAGGTTGAGCTTGTCGAGACCCATATTCGGTATCCAAATTGCCTTCGACATGCTCAGGCTACCAGCTTCTAATGATTTTTGACCTGAATGCTCATCATCAAGAATATCCAAAGCCAATGACTATTTTTGTCCGATAAAATGGTTAAGAATCCCGTCAAAGAAAAAATAATCCTGGGCCTCGATCCGGGAACGAACATAATGGGCTACGGGCTTCTCCATATTAAAGGCAGCAAACTGACGCTTATTCAATATGGAGTGATAAATATGGGTAAGTTTGGCGCGCACGAATTGAAGTTGAAAAAGATTTTTGAACGCGTGTTGGGTTTGGTAGATGAATATCACCCTGATGAAGTGGCCTTGGAAGCACCCTTCTTTGGAAAAAATATCCAGTCGATGTTGAAGTTAGGTCGGGCGCAGGGTGTAGCCATGGCGGCCGCCCTCTATCGCGAAGTGCCTATTACAGAATATGCGCCAAAAAAAGTAAAGCAATCCGTTACCGGAAATGGAAATGCCAGCAAAGAGCAGGTGGCCAGAATGCTCATGCAAATCTTTTCAATTAAAGAACTGCCGAAACTTTTGGATGCTACGGATGCATTGGCTGTAGCGGTGTGTCATCACTATCAAAATGGGTCGACCAAGAGCAAAACAAAATCGTGGGAATCGTTTTTGACGGAGAATCCGAAGCGATTGAAAGCCATTAAGAAGTGAAGAAGATACTAGTCATCAGTTTTAGCGATCTCAATCACGATGCACGCGTTGCCCGTCAGATTGACTTTATCAAAGATCAATATTCCGTTACAGCCATTTGCTACCAGGGAAAGCCAAACAATGGATATGAAATCATTCCCATTCAAAAGACAACGTTTACACTAAGCCATAAACTCGTCTCCTCTTTTTTTTTGCTAACCCGGCTATTTAAAAAAGCGTACTCACTTTTATATCACGTTGAGCCGCTCATTCAAAATTTAGATAAAAAACAGTTTGATTTGATTATTGCGAACGATGTAGAAAGCTTGCCGTTGGCTTTCTCGCTAAAGGGTTCTGCAAAAATAATTTTTGATGCGCATGAGTATGCACCACGTCATTTCGAAGACCGGTTGACTTGGAGAATATTTTTTCAGCCACTAAATATTTATCTCTGTAAAAAATACATTCCATTAGTTGACGCCATGACAACGGTGGGGAAAGGGCTGGCAAACGAGTACTACAAAAATTTCGGTGTAATGCCACAAATCATTACCAATGCTACTTGGTACAAAGAGCTTTCACCTTCATCAAGCAACAATAACAAAATTAGATTGATCCATCACGGTGGCTCCACGCCATCGCGAAAGCTGGAATTGATGATTGAGATGATGAAGCATTTAGATGATCGGTTTACGCTTGACCTTATGCTGATCGTTCCGCAATTAGCTTCATCTAAAACAGCTGGTTACATTGACTCCCTAAAACATTTAGCTGCAAGTGATCCGCGGATCAGGTTTCTACCAGCTATGAAAAGTGAAGACTTGGTTGAATTCCTAAACCAATACGATATTGGAGTATTTTTATTGCCGCCAACCAATTTCAATTACGCCAACACCTTGCCAAACAAGCTGTTCGACTTCATTCAAGCTCGGCTGGCCATTGCCATCGGGCCGACACCTGAGATGGCGGATATTGTAAATCAATACAATATTGGCGTGGTGTCTGAGGATTTTACTCCGCAAAGCTTAGCACAGAAGTTAGAAGATTTAACAATTGAATCCGCGGCATCCTACAAACTCAATTCTTCAAAAGCAGCGAAAGAACTTACGGCAGAAAAAAACCGTGATCAACAAAATAACATTATCAGCAAACTACTTAACTGATTGCTTCGATTCATCGATCGCGCTCTTCAGTGCCTCTAGATAGCCCCGCCCAAATTTTAAATCAGGCTCGATATAATTGCCTTCGGCCCATTCGTTCCATGATTTTAAAAATATGATGCGGTGATCCGGCTTTTTTTCTTTAACGGTTTCAAGCACTTGCTTCACATGTTTTTTAAAAGCGACCGGATTAGAATTGATAAAAATATTTCCCCTTCTGCCCGAACGCGGAGAATGATCCCAGTTTGGAATGATAGTCGGATACCAATTTTCCCTCGCATCGTTTTTATCTGAAAAATATCGTGCAAGCTTTTCGTAATTAAAGATGCCGCCTGTTTTTAACCACAACCTCCGCATCTTCATATAGGCCCGTTCCGGCAACGAGTATTTGTGTTTATAAAAGTGATACAACCGAACAATGTTGATAGCTTCAAATCCCTTTTGAAGGATCGCATCGGAATCTTCTTCTTTTAGCGTATGCCCCACAAAATGAATTCCCTCAAAACCATTCTTCTTTGCTTCCACCTGCCAGCAACAGATAAATTTTTCTACCTCAGGAAATTTCAAAGGAAGATAAATTTGAAACAGTGGTTTATCATCTACTCGGATGTAGCGCTTGTCTTTGAACGCTGGAAGTAACGCGTAAAAGTGAGCAATGTAGTCGCCCTCTCCCCCATACGTTTGCTCAATGAGCAAGCGATCGGTGCCCTCTTTGCTAAATTGCTTGTCTTGCCAACTATGGTTTGCCCAACTTAAACAAAAGGGAAAATCAGGTTTTCCCGAATTTAACACTTCGTTAAAAGGCATCTCCAATAATCTTTTACCATTGCCAAACCAATAATGCCAATAGCAAAATCCTTCAACCCCATATTCTTTTGCAAGGTCAGCCTGCTGCTGCCGAACTTCTGGAAGGCGCAAATCATAATAACCTAAGTCCGCGGGTACCCGAGGCTGATAATGTCCGCGAAACAATGGTTTTGCTTTACCTACATTTGTCCATTCTGTGAAACCTTTCCCCCACCAAGCGTCATTCTCAGGTATAGGATGAAATTGCGGTAAATAGGTTGCCAGAATCCGAACGGGATTGTTCATTTCTTTTCAGTTTGATACAAGTCAGTCAACGCTTTTAGTTGAATGGCATCTTCTATAGTTTCAATTTTTTTATAAATCGCATCGATATTTTTCTTAATCCACTCATCTGAAAAATTTATAAAGTGAATGGGTTTAATGATACTGATTATCTCAGCAGAGAATCGAAAGCGTATCACCTTAGCTGGATTACCACCAACTATTGCATAGGCGGGAACGTCTTTGGTAACTATCGCCCCGGCAGCAACAATGGCTCCCTTACCAACAGTAACACCAGAAAATATCATGGCTCCTGTACCTATCCAAACTTCATCTTCTACTACAATAGGGCCTTTGCTAATTGCATCAATGGGTGAGCGTTGAATTAGTTTAGAATGAAACGGAAAAGTTGTAGCGGTTTTGATCTGATGGTTTACACCCAGTAAAAATGTAACGTTGGGTGCAATGGACACATAATTGCCAATGGTGATTTTTTCCTTCTCTGTAACATACAAGCTTTGGATAATGATAGTTCCATAACTACCCTTGCCAACACTCACTACTTCCATGGGGAAGGAACGGTCACCGATCTTCGTTTCATTGTGTGGATTTCTTCTTCTCCACCTCTTCTCAAAGTTCCTTTTCTCAAGGGTACGAGCTAATAAACGCAGCAGCGGGATTTTTTTTACAAATTGTTTCATTTACAATTCTATTTCTTGCCTCGTATCACGCCCTTGCTTAAACGTTTGTTCCAATACATTAATCCAGCGGAAAATTCATGGACATATCCATTCCTTGACAGCAATTCCGCAAAAAACTCCGGGTCACCCGAACGATGATAAGTAGTGATCGCCCAATGAATATTCTTTCCGGCCTTCAACGTATTTTCTGCACCTTCCAATGCCATTCGCTCAGCTCCTTCAATATCCATTTTGATAAAGAGGCTTTCCTTTACCTCATTGGCCAATACCTCATCAATAGTTATGAAATCACCTATGGATTTATTGCCAACATATTTCTTGACAAAAGTAACCTTGTCGTTCCATTTGGCAAAGGTTGCTTGTAGTGGTTTTTGCCAGTGTTCCAAACACTCGATGATGATTACGCGTTTGGTGAGTTCAATGGTATCTAAGGAAAAGATTCCTTCAGCTGCGCCTACATCCAATAACGTTCTACCTAGCAGTTCATCATAGGAACGGACATAGCGGTGGGAGGATCGACTGTCTTGTTCAATAATCAATGCACGGTAATCTTTCTTGACTTTTTCTTCGGAATAGAATTCAGGAAAATAAAGACGCTTCTCATTATGTAGTACGAAGAGAAGATTTTGCTCAATATCTCTTTCAACTTTTATTTCCCTTTTCTGATATTCCAACATATAATCGTAAGGATATGATGTCAATCCGTGCCTACCCATAAATGAATAGGCTTTATTCTCTTCATTTTTTGTAAGTAGAAAACTAAAAAGAAAAGTGAACTTGCTCGCAACGATTACTTTAAAATGCCTAACAAAAAACATGATTCTTCCCAAGAAAAAATCATAGATCGGTTGCCGCAAACTAAGTGGAAGAATATTTCGATAGAGTTGAGCTAACATGTTCTATTTGATCAAGCGCTTATTAAAAAAGTCAATTACCGTAATCTCCTTCCAATATGCCCACAACAAAAGGACACCTCCAAATAGTATATAAAACCCATGAACTATGTACGGATGGCTTGCACCAAACAAGGGTTCTAAGACTCCGATTAGTAAGGCCATTGACATCGGTGCAAGTATAAGCTTAAACGCATTTAGTTTAAAGGCGAATTTATCTTTTATACCAAAGTACAGAATGAGAATTTCAGTGGTGTAGCTGATCCACCCTGAAACAACCACTCCATAAACTCCCCACTGTTTAATTAAAAGATACATGAAGGCGATTTTCACTACTAAAATAATCAAGTAAAAAACGGGTAGTGGTTTCGAATACTTAACGGCCGCATACGGCATCGCCATGAATAAGCGCAAAGGCCGAAAGAGATAGATGACAGCCACAAACGGAATCAATGGAATTGCCTGCGCATACCCAGGTTTGGTAAAGAAAGTTTGAATAAGCCAAGGAAAAACAAAAATACTTCCTCCCACCAAGATAATCGCGACTCCCGTCAACCCATGATAGTATCGGTTGATTTCGATGGTGCTCATTTTATTTTTCTGCAAAGCAATCGCACCTAATATTTTGGGATAGAAGGAAGAGTTCAGACCTGTAAGCACAAATTCAATTGCCATCAGACATTTCAATGCCAAGTCATAATATCCTACTGTTGCCAGTGGAAGAAAGGTTAACAAAAGAATACGATCATAATAACTGATAAACCATTGCTGCACTTGGTAGATCACTGAAGAATTGTTGAAGCTGAATGTGGTTTTGAGCAACTGCCAGTTAAAATGAATTCCAAATTGCCGAAAAATTGAACCCAACACCCAAGCCGCAGAAATCAACACTGCCAGCAAGCGCCCACCGATTGGGCCCCACAAACTTTCTGGAAAGACGATCAATCCAATTACCGTTGATCCGGCTATCAACGAGAAAGAAAGAAGATTTGACCACAAGAAGGCGGTTGGTTTACTCTGGGTTTGAAGTAAACTGTTGTTGATTTTAAAGAGCGCCTGAAAAATACCCGTTGCTACCGACAAAACACCAAAAGGGAAAAACAAAATTTTGTCCGCTGGGAAAACTCGGGTAAAAATCCAGTCTCCAAGAAACGCCAACGAAACACCCGCTACCGTGCTTAGAATCAAAACAAAAACAAAGGCACTGCTAACAAATTTGGCCAGCTTGTCAGGGTCGCCTTTGAGTTCATGAAAGTTCAGATAAAGGGACGCATCAAAGCTGTAAGTCACAATAATTTGAACCAGCAATGAAAAACCAAAATAAATTGAAAGAGCACCAAATAAATCGGCTGACAGAAACTCTCCATAAAATGGGAGGAGAACAATAGCGCTCGCCAACGGCAGGGCTCCCGCCACGGTGTAGATGAAAGAACTCTTAATAAAACTTTTGCTGACCAATGGCTAAATTTTGGGCGCTAAGATACGAATCAGTTGCTGCGTTAGGTTTTTTCGGGTATAAATCGAAACTGATCCCGGGGAATTTCTTTTACCATTTTTCCAGCTAGTAAAAAACTCAACAAGTGCGTCATTCAAACCTTTGGAATTCTCACGCTCAAAAATTTTCCCTGCCCCAGTTTGCAGCAGCACTTCTGCCGCATCACCGGTTGTAGGGCCAATCCCCAAAATATAATTGCCCGAGGCCAAGTATTCAAAAAACTTCCCAGGTAAATTTCCGGGTGCAATGACTGTATGAGCAAGCACCAGCAATTGCAAGTCCGTCTCGCCATAGAGTTTTAGCAGCAGGTCGTGCGGGACTTGACCAACAAAATGAGTAATGGTTTTTAGCAAACTATCACGTTGCACATATTCCTTGAAGGCACTATTTACGTTGCCCACAAACTCGATCGTAACGTTTTCATGAAAATCTTTACGCTGTTGACAGACCAACTTGATTGCTTCCATGATCGGCCTAGGGTCGCGCAACTCATCCACCACACCAATATGACGAAGGGTAAACTTTTTGGTTTTTACATGAACGATCCCGTTGAAATCAGCTTCATCAAATCCATTGGTGATCAGTTCTACCTTACGATTGCTAAGTGCTTCTAATCGGTGAACGTGATACGGTGCAATAGTTATCACGTGGTCTGCCCTTGTCAGTACCTCTTTCTCCAAGGCTTGATGCTGCTTTCGCGCGAAGGATGTAAGCGATAGGGTATCCAACAAATCCCATTCACTCCACGGATCGCGAAAATCCGCTATCCATTTAAGGCTTGGGTTTTTCTTTTTCAACTTTAACCCGATCAAATGCATACTGTGGGGTGGCCCCGTTGTAATGATGGTAGTGATTTGATTGCTCTTCAAAAAATCTTGTAAAAATGCTACCGATGGCTTGACCCAAAAGACCCGCGCATCTGGTATAAAAAAATTACCCCGAATAAAAAGTGCCAATTGCTGCATCCACGATTTCTTTCCCGTGCTTATGAAATCTGTTTGATTTATTTTTTTTGAGCCGCTTAGTTTTTGGAATAATTGGTAGGGTTCCCAAATCGGCAGTTTTATTACTTCCGCTTCGGGTGGAACATCTTTTAACAGCGAAGCATCTTGTATTTCTACAAATGGATTTTCAGGTGTGTAAACGAAAGGTTGATATCCGAAGGTGGGCAAGTATTTTACAAATTTCAGCCAACGCTGCACTCCGCTTCCGCCAAAGGGTGGCCAATAGTAAGTGATGATTAGGACTTTGTGCAAATTGTAAAATGATCAAAGTTGACAACAGAAAATTGACAACAAACAAGAATTGAATAAAGGCATACTCTACTTATACTTCGCAAATACTTCGGTTATTGTTTTCTTCCTGCCTGCCTTTAGGTCTTTCAACCC
>Ga0226658_10000061_pt1 | contig 41164 bp, 28 predicted proteins | sample OliLak19BULKMAT1_FD_169091 | JGI IMG/M metagenome (GOLD analysis project Ga0226658, IMG submission 169091) | Freshwater microbial mat bacterial communities from Lake Vanda, McMurdo Dry Valleys, Antarctica - Oligotrophic Lake LV.19.BULKMAT1 (v2)... | ecosystem: Environmental > Aquatic >... | reverse complement strand
CGTACCTCCATGGGCTTGCAGTTTAATTAGCTACTGCTCGTTGGTGCTCGTTGATATAAACCAACTTATAAACAGTAGTATTGTACTAATCACTGTACTAATAAATAAAAAAAGCCAAATTCATGAAGGATTTTGGCTTTTCAGAGGTTCCCGAGCGGTACTCCATAAAGAAGGTTTTCCAAATCCTTATGAAGCCTTGAAGGAGCTGACTCGAAAGACCGAGAAGATTACCAAAGGAAGCATTCATCGATTTATTAATGGACTTGAAATTACACCTGCTTTAAAGGATCGTCTCAACCAAATTAGTCCGTTCAACTATACAGGAATCTGACTTCGATTATAAATCGGTAATCAGTTTGTATTTTGGAACGAGTGATTTCATCACAACCCACGCGGCCAAGTATGCGACAGAGCAAATAGCAAACATGATGGTATATCCTGTTTCAATATGGCCCAATGCATCATAGTGATCGAACAAAGCACCGCCCAATTTAGTTAGCAACACACCGCCCAATCCTCCTGCCATGCCGCCTATACCCACTACCGAGGCCACCGCCTTTTTAGGAAACATATCCGACACCGTGGTAAATATGTTGGCGCTCCATGCCTGATGAGCTGCCGTACCCATACCAATCAACAGCACGGGAAGCCAATAGGAAATAGTGCCCAGCCACTGTGCTGCTAAGACCACTAATGGAACTACGGCAATAAATATCATGGCACGCATGCGTCCATCATAAGCGGAAAATCCCTTATTAATAAAATACGTGGGAAGCCAACCTCCGCCCACACTTCCTACCATCGACATCGTGTACAAGATTGCCAATGGTATCATGACTGCCTGATCGACAATATTATATTGCGCCTTGAGATACGCGGGTAGCCAGAAAAGAAAAAACCACCACACCCCATCGGTCATAAACTTACCAAACGTAAAAGCCCACGTTTGCTTATAGGTTAATAATTTTGACCACGTCACTCGTTCTTGTGCCTGGTCATTATGAACGTTAGTCTCACCTTCATCACTGTTGATATAAGCTAACTCCGCAGCAGACAGCCGCTTTTGATTCTCAGGTTTCTCATAAAACCATAACCAAAAAAATAGCCAGAGTAAACCGATCACACCAATTATGATAAAGGCTGCTTCCCAGCCCCAGTTAAGATAAATCCAAGGTACTGTAAGAGGAGCGAGAATGGCACCCACATTGGCACCAGAATTGAAAATCCCTGTAGCAAACGAGCGCTCCTTTTTAGGAAAATATTCAGCGGTTGCTTTTATAGCGGATGGAAAATTTCCGGCTTCACCAAATGCCAGTATGGCCCGGGAAACCATAAAGCCTAACACAGAAACTGAAAAGGTGGCGATACCAAACCATCCAAGCACAGAAGAAAGACTTTCACCGATCGGAACGGCAATGGCGTGAATCACTGCTCCGATAGACCAAATAATAATGGCCCATCCATAGCCCCATTTGGTTCCAAGTTTGTCAATAAACCTTCCGGCAAATAACATGGAGATGGCATAGGTAAACTGAAAAATGGCCGTGATGTTGGCATAGTCGCTATTCGACCAACCAAAAATTTCCGCCAGTCTTGGTTGAAGTAAACTCAATACCTGACGGTCTAGGTAGTTTATTGTGGTCGCAAAAAATACCAGAGCGCAAATAGTCCAGCGGTAATTTCCTATTGAGTTTTTTGTTTCCACGGGCACGGAGTTTGTACTAACTTTTTAGTTGCTGAACCAGGGCGAGCGATTCTTCCACTTTTCTTTGCAGTCGGCCCCAATCTTTTTTCTCCAATATTTCTTTGGTAATTAATTGTGAACCAAGCCCTACGCACATAGCCCCTGATTTGAACCAGGCGGAAAGACTTTCTTTGGTGGGCTCTACACCTCCGGTAATCATGAGTTGCAAACCCGGCACCACAGGCATAATGGAAGATACAAACCCAGGGCCTAAGACAGAGCCTGGAAATACCTTTATCACCTCCGCACCTGCTTCTTTGGCTGTTACAATTTCTGTAAGCGTAGCGCAACCTGGAATCCATAGTGTATGATGATCGAGGCATACTTGTGCCATGTCTGTTTTTAATACGGGTGAGATGATAAAGTCAGCTCCCGCCTGAATAAATTTAATCGTGGTGGCCGAATCCATGATAGTGCCAACACCTAGCATCATGCCCGGCAACTTGCGCGACACAGCGAGAAGATGCTTAAATACTTCAAAAGAATTTTGTTTACGGTTGGTAAACTCAAACACCCGAACCCCACCGCGATACACCGCTTCCAGTACTTCCTGCGCAAGTGTAGGATCATCGTGAGAGAACAAGGGTATAATGCCTGCTTTCAAACCTGATATTATTTCTTCTTTTTTAAATGCCATGCTAACGTAAGAGTTTACCAATATTTTCTCCTTTCACAAGTGTTTCCACCTCGCTCACGGTACTCAGATTTACATCTCCTTCTATGCTATGTTTTAAGGCACTGGCCGCAATCGCAAACTCAATCGTCTGCTGGTCTGTCTTTCCTGTTAACCAACCGTAGATGAGTCCTGCCATGTAGGCATCACCGGCTCCTACCCGATCCACAATATGAGTGAGATCATATTGCTGTGATCGAAATAATTCTTTTCCATTCCACAATCTGGCAGAGATAATATTGTGAGATGAACTAATGGAGTCGCGCTGGGTAGATGTGATCTTCTTGACAGCCGGACATCCCTTCATCACGTGATTGCAAGCTTCCTCAAATGAGCTTGCCTGGATACCAAGACTATTCTCTATATCGGTAGACCCTCCTACAATAAAATCAGTCTGCCCAATTAACTCAGGCATCATATCCTGCGCAGATTTTCCGTATTGCCAGAGATTTCTTCGATAGTTAATGTCGCCTGATACAGAGATTCCTTTTTTTCTCGCTATGACAATGGCTTCGCGGCATACATCAGCTGCGCCTTGCGAGATGGCTGGAGTAATACCAGTCCAGTGAAACCAAGCTGCATTTTTAAGAACCTCATCCCAATCAATCATGCCAGACTGAATGTGCGCAAAAGCTGAATCAAAACGATCATAAATAATTTTTGAAGAACGTTGCATCGCTCCATTTTCCAAAAAATATAATCCCATACGCTCTTCCCCATATATAATGTGATCCGTAGTTATACCACACTTACGCAACGTTTGCGTTGCCGCAAGGCCAAAGTCATTATCTGGAAATCGGGTTATGTGCTCGGTAGGAATTCCAAAAAGACTGAGCGAGGCTGCCACGTTCGCTTCCGATCCGGCATAGATCGCTTGAAAATTTGAAGCCTGAGTGAATCGTGAAAATGCGGGTGTTGACAATCGCATCATCACTTCTCCTAATGTAACTACTTTATTCACCATCCCTAGCTAACCTTCATGGTTTGTTTTTGTCTATTGCTTTCGTAGCATGGCTCGATCAGTTTGATAACATCTCTCGCCTGCTCAGGTTTTACTTCCAATTCTTTACCCCCTCTTATTACTTCATGCACATTCTGATAAAACTTCAGGTAGTTTCCTGGAATGGTTTCAATCATTTCCAGCATTGGGTAATTATTTGTTATCGAATTTAGCTTACCCACCACTGAATTCCCTCAAGTCCCCAGCCATTTTGACCGGGTATTTTTCCTTGCTTTAGCGCTTGCTCCTGTGGATCGATACCAAACTTAATAAATGATCCTTCTTGTCCATGAATTGTATAACAGGGTCCCTCCTCGCCAACCAGGTAACTTGACTTAATAATAGCTAAAAAATACTGTATTGCATACCGATATCATAGATTGCAGAAAGTCGCCAGGCTTTTTTACAGAACCTGAGCCCTCCAACATAATTCCCAGAATGCTGCCCAGCACAACAATTAATCCAATATTGCCCACCAAACTCCCGAAGCCTTCGCCCATAATTCTCGATAACTTCCCTACTGGTAGACCTGCCAAAAGACCAAAAGCTAATGAGGCTGCAACTAAACTAAAAAGTGGATGCCACTTGAAATAAGAACCTGTCACAATGATAAACCCAACGGTGCAGGCTAGTAAACTTAATAAAAATTACGCGCTCATAGCATTTAAAAGTAAGTATTTTCTTTACTTAGCAGCTTATGATTAACCTTTTTTCTCTTCAGAATAAAACAGCGCTTATTACTGGGGCCACCGGTGTGCTTGGGTCTGCTATGGCCAAGGGATTATTTAACGCAGGTGCACAAGTTATTTTGTTGGCGCGCAAACAAGAGGCTCTTCAAAGACTAGCCCATGATATATCCCCCCACGGAAAAAACATACTTACCGTGCAGGCAGATGTGCTGGATGAAGATGCTTTGGTAAAAGCAAAGCAACAAGTTCATCAAGCATTCGGTCTTCTGGACATCCTAGTCAATTGTGCGGGAGGCAATCAGAAAGGAGCGACTATTTTACCCTCCCAAACATTCTTTGATTTGGATACAAAAGCTTTCAACGATGTGATCGAATTGAATTTAACGGGTACTATGCTGCCTACTAAAATTTTTGGTACGGATATTACTCAAAAAGGCAAAGGGTCTATCATTAACATTTCTTCTCTGGCGGCATTTCGTCCGCTTACACGTGTTGTGGGCTACGCATCCGCGAAGGCAGCTATTTCTAATTTCACAGAATGGCTGGCGGTAGAGCTGGCAACGAAGTATGGCGAAGGAGTGCGTGTCAATGCAATCGCCCCAGGCTTTTTCCTCACGGAACAAAACCGTGAATTACTTACGAATGCTGACGGATCGCTAACAGCACGCGGGCGATCCATTATTAGTCAAACTCCTTTCAAGCGATTCGGTCAACCCGAAGAACTCGTAGGTACATTAATCTGGCTTTGTTCTGATGCCAGCAAATTTGTGACTGGCACCGTAACACTAGTTGATGGAGGCTTTAATGCGTTCTCCGGAGTTTAGTTACCACTGTTGGCTTGCACATTCCAATCACCAATCGTCCATCAAAATACATCACCAGGCTGGAATAGTACATGCACATCGTATCTCCATCACGAATGATACAGGGATCGCTGCTTAACGTTACCTTGCCAGAGGACTTGAGGTCCTTATTTCTCTCATCCCTGCCATGGGTAACCAAAAAAATCTACAAATCGAAAAAAGCGGTTGGAATATTTTTCTTCGTGACACTGATGATGCTTTTTCCCTGATTCGTTTGCACCCTAATTACAGCACGTCCATTATAGAGTTGCACATAGCGCGACCCCTCCGCTGTTCCCTGATTGTCCACCAGCTGGCCATCACCCGTCAACCCAAATCGCACAAAGTCTGCTGCATCCAGGCATAGAACATTGTCTGCATCCAGAAGTGTTACCTGCAACGTGGCCATGCCATCCTTTTCTTTTATTTTCTCGATTTGAAGCCTGGCAGGTTTATTCCATTTTTGTGTTTGATACCGGAAAACAATTTCATCTCGCACACGATCTTTTCCTTTTCGAGCCAGTACCTGTATTTTATTTTCACCGGTGATAAATTTCACCGACCAGTGAAATCCAGCTGCCGGAAAATCTTTTGAGTTTCTTTTTTTAACACCCTTGGATTGCCCATTGAAAAATAATTCAACTTCCTCACAATTGGAATATACCTTCACCATTTTCTCTTCTTCTTCCTCGCCCCATCTCACTGGCCAGCTATGACCATAGATATGTGCCATGGGTTTTTGTGTCCACCACGATTGAAAAACAAAGTATGACTCCTTTTTGGTGAAGTCGCGTTCAACCACTCCTTTTTGGTTCATGTACGGAACCGGATTATCTGGACGCACCGGTGTTGAAAAATCTTTGAAAGGCCAATAGGCAGTGCCAGATAGCCAAGGCATTGTTTCCTGTTCCATCAAATGCCAGTCGATGAGATTACACACGTATGACTCGCTCCAGTCACCATCCTTCGATACACGTGCTGACCCTCCAAACAGCGAGGCATCACCTGCACGTTCATCCGCACTTTTGCCATGCACTATTTTATTCAACGCCTGATCCGGATTTTCTGCGTGTCGGCCGGCATGACTATCGCCTCCCCACTCTACATGAAGAAAATGTTTCACTTTATCTTTTTCTGTTTCGGAAACGGATTTATAGTCTGTGTAAATGCCACGATACCAACCTGCCCAGATGGAAGGCGAATAAACATCCACGATGTCTTTGCAAAAATCACATCTGCGAATGGCCGTTTTTCGCGAAGGATCGAGCTGGTGTGAGAGATCATTCAACTCTTGCATGAACGCTCGGATTTTTTCCTTTTCAAATTCAGGAAAATCTCCTGGCCAATCATTTTCATTTCCGAGTCCCCAGATGATTACAGAGGGATGATTGTAATGTTGCTCAATCATATTGGTAAGCATTCGTTTTGCCTGCTCTTTATACACATCTCCACCTAGTCCTCCGCGACACCATGGAATTTCTTCCCATACTACGATGCCGAGGCTATCGCACAAGTTCAAGACAATGGGTGATTGTTGGTAGTGACCCAATCGGATAAAATTAACGCCCATCTCCTTCATCATACTCATTTCCGTACGGATCATAGACTCCGTCATGGCTGCACCCACGCCTGCGTGATCTTCATGTCTATGTGTACCTCGCAGAAGCAGTCTTTTTCCATTCAGCATAAAAGGCCCTCTCTTTATAAACTCAACATGACGAAAACCAATTTTTTCCTGATGGATGCTCACTCCACTTTCTGATGTGACAGCAATTTGTATCGTATAGAGTGCCGGAAACTCGGGAGACCAGCGCACGGGTTTCTTTAGTTTGAACTGCGCCAACCATTGATCGCCCTGCAAATACTTACCTGTTATCTTCTGTTGTTGAATCTCCCTTCCTACCTCATCTTTTAGATAAACAATCACCTCGCCTCCCTGTACATGTGCCGGGTTATAAAATCGAGCCTTTACCTCTACCGAACCTGTCTTGCCATCCTTATCCGTTTCAGCATATGCAAAAATTTTATCGATGGATAAGGTAGGTTCGTATACTAGATTCAGGTATCGATAAATTCCTCCATATAGATTAAAATCAGACAAGCTGGAAGGGATCATTTCAAGATCGCGCGAATTATCGACCCGCACCGACAGCGGTATCTTTCCATTAAATTGTTTTTTGAACTCATCCGTCTTTTTAAAATTTTCCACCGCTTCGGTAATGTCTACCCTCCACTCATCATATCCGCCCACGTGTGATTCTACTTTTGTAGTATAGATATAAACTTCTGTTTTTTGCCCTGCCCCTTCAACGTGCAGTAAAGTTCTTCCTGCAGGATATGGATTATTTATCTGAAGCTGTGTATTATACCAGGCTGGTCCTTGATAATAATTTACATCAGGATCAACCGCATCTATCGCATTGATGCAATGTGGAAGAGAGACTGAATCCCATCGTGGCACACTCTCCGGATTTCCTATTCCTACTGGCCTTACCGCTTCCCATATTCCGCCCAAATCCTGTTTCACAAATCGCCAACCTTCATTTAATCGGATACTTTTTTGGCCGTAGGCAAATGTGCTATTAAATAAAAACAGGACTGCTAGCAGGATGACCTTCTTCATTTCCGATGATTTGTTTAAAACAATATACTAACCATTGATTCATCCAAATGATTGGATTCCTCGCGGGCAGATTCCGAATCACTTCTTCTGTTGCGGTACACAATCTAACTGCTTCTAGGCAATAAACCAATTAGGCTGATGAATCGAGGCCGCCCCGAATACAAGCAAAGGTTGGTTGGTTGCATGTTGAACAAAGACAATGTCAGTCAGCATCAACCAGATTAAAAAAATAAACACCAAGCACGTGACGGGAAAAACCTCATTGTGTGATTACCCGAACCGGATTGCGCAAGCGTTGCGCGTATATATCCAGATAGCTGTTCCATTCATTCAACGTTTGAATGGCTCCTGCTTTTTTCCAGACAAAACCAGTATGATAGATTATTTTCTGTGCGGGTTTGGCCATTATGTATAAATGACTCTGGTCCTTTTTTGCGGTGCGGTATTCCTGGTAGGATAACAGCCAGGCAGGATCGATCACCACTCCGGTTCCCAATTCCGAATCGTCTATTGGCTCCCAGTAGCTGAAGGTGCCGTTCGCAGAATCTGCTTGTGCCACACCCTTTCCTTCATGCAGGGTGATGCCGATCGTAATGTTGGGAAGTGGATCCGAAGCTTGGATGTGTTCTTCCACTTTATACAATTGGTTTCCAAGGTCAATCGTAATTCGCTTTTTTTCTTCCACTGTAGTTCCATCCGCTTGCCAAGGAGCGTAGGTCAATTCAAAAATATTCCGAACCGGGCCGTCCATAATTTTTTTGTAGGTAACAAAATTTTTAGAAACATAGAGTGAGTCATTTTTCCAAACACCCACTCCACCGCACCCGCGACTACCGCCTACGTGATAGGGATCATATCCTTCTCCATCATCTTTATGGTAACTAGCGCCATCAACGTATTTTTTATACCACTTATTTATGATGGGATAGTCAACACGTTTCAGCCAGCAGTCCATTCCGCTGGAAAGTGTCCCGCCTTTTTCATTTACCTCCACGAGGCGCTGTGCTTCAGGGCCATATGTACGGAATGCTACCCGATCATTTTCCCAGGCATAATCATCGATGCGTTCCGGAACAAACCGCGAGTGCGTTCGATTTGTTGCTTCAGATTTTAATCCTTCCTTAGTATACTCAATTACAAATATCTTTTCTTCATTGGCATTGATATTGGCTAAGAAAAGTAATTCATCTTTTATGGAATTGCCATCCACGTCAATCAGCTGACTAGGTGAAATGTCTCCACCAGATTTCACAATCCAGGTTGAACCTTCCGGAAGATCACCAAGTACGGACAGTTTTACCGTCACCACTTCTTCTCGATCAAAATCAAGGCTATTTTTAACCAGCACTTTTTTGATCTCCAGGGCAGGTTTGCAAGCAGTAAGAAAAGCCAATGATATCACATAAATTTTCAATCTATGCATTTGTTTATTTTTTTTGACCCATCCGATCATACCGGAGCAATGCTTCCAGATAATAGTAGTCGGCATAATTTATAGGAACGTCAATTTCAGATTTTGCTGGTTTATGGCCAACACTATGCATCAGAAAAAAATCTTGATTGGTTCCAGGCTTTGCCAAGTAATTTTTACTGCCCAAAGACTTTAGAATCCTTTTTGCAGATTCAAAATAATTATTCTTCGCTTTAACATATTGCGATAACTCAAGTAATGCTGAAACCATGATAGCAGCGGCTGAAGCATCCCGTTGCGTAGTTGGAATTGCAGGATCGTTATAATCCCAATAGGGAACTTTATCTTTTGGTAAATTAGGATGGTCTAACATAAACGCGGCAATTTTTACTGCCTGATCAAGATATTTTTTGTCTTGGGTTTCTCGGTACATCACGGTATAGCCATACAATCCCCAAGCTTGTCCCCGTGCCCATGCAGATTCACCCGCATAACCCTGATGCGTTCCCCTTGACAAAACCTTCCCTGTAGTTGTATCATAATCCACTACGTGATAACTGCTATTATCCATTCTGAAATGATTCTTCATCGTTGTGTTCGCATGCGTAACAGCAATTTTATAAAAGCTTGAATCGCCACTTACTTTTGTTGCCCAGAATAAAAACTCCAGATTCATCATGTTATCAATAATCACTGGAAATTGCCATTTGCCATGATCCCAAGATCGAATAACACCAGTCTTTGGATTAAAGCGTGATGATAAAGACTTTGCACCCTGTAGTAATATCGCTTGATAGTCAGCATCACCCGTTAATCTCAAGCCATTTCCGAAAGAACAATACAATATAAACCCAAGGTCATGCGTGTGTGTATTGAGCTTTTCACTTTCCAAACCTGCTGTCCATGCTGCAGCTGAATCAGCCCACCTTTTATCTTTGGTGTAGTCATACATATACCAAAGGCTGCCGGGGTAAAATCCGCTGGTCCAATCACGTGCCGGAACAGCATTGAGACTTCCGTCAGATTTAGTAGAGCGAGGAAACAAAGTTTTATCCGTATGCTCACGCAAACTATTTTCTAAATGAGCCTTAGCAACATTCATTGCTTTCGTCACATCCAATGTTGACTCTGCTACAGGTTTGCTAGAACCACAAGCCATTAAAAGTGCGCTGATCATCAGCAAGATTCCAAAAGAGATTTTCATAGTTGGGAATTCAAATCTAGGTTATTAATATTATACAGTAAAATTTTCGGGTGGCGCTTTTTAAAAAGCGCTACCCTTTTTAGTTGAAGCCGGCAATCCGTCCATCCGGATATAGAATACCTATTACTGTCCGGGCATCATCTCCTAAACCCTCATCAGCATTACCAATTCCTTCTTCCCAGATTATATAAGAGAAATCTTTATGTCCGGCTGTTTCAACAAAACCAATTTGTTTTCCACTTGTAATGGGTTCAATAATGCGCTCCTCCATCCAAACAGATTTATGCCGTGTATTATATCGTCCGCCAAAACAAGCAAGATAAAGATTATCCTGATCGTCAATACCCCACTCCGGTTGCATCCTGCTGGAGGAATATAATTTGCGCCCGATGAAATTCCATTTTTCTTTTTTTCGTTCAAATACAGAACCATCTCCTGTAACGATGTAGACATTGCCAGCACCATCTACTACAATGTGTGGCGACTCAGATCTTTCGTTACTAACAGCTTCCTCCAACGGCCAGGTAGAGCCTCCATCTATTGATCTTCGATAAGTTACTTCAACGGAAGGGCCATGTCTTTGTACTATATGAATTTGTCCATCTTTGCCAATAAAAAGATCCGGATACACATGATCATTAAAACCTTTATTTTTTTTGTCGGGATCATTTAATGCCAACCACTCCTCTTCTGCATTAGCTTTACTAGTTAATCCGATATGACCGCCATTGTTTCCGCCACGGGAAATGAGGTACAAACGATCATTGGCATCTATTGCTAATTCAGTATCACGGTTTCCACCCGGGATTGATTTATGCCATTTTTTACCATCGAAATAAGCGTATTCTTTACCACAAAAAACATTTGGATTTCCCTTACTATCTACAACAATATCCGGATCTGAGCGATTTAGATTTTCGCATGTACACCCAACATCGTATTCATTTGTCCATGTACCCGAATTTGCCAGGTATCGTTTATACTTTAGTCCAACGCGGTTGTAAACAATATGAATGTTACCCTGTGCATCTACCGCCAAATCTGGAAAATTTCCGATGGCGATACTTTCGGGTTTTGGCGCATAGGCGGTTAGAATCCAATCGGGTTCAGCGGCTGGAGATTCAAAAATGATATTTTTGCGGAGTACCGGACTTGTTTTTTTAATTTCAGGATTTTTAACATTGATCCGTTCTGAATGAAAGCTATTTGGGTAATCAATGAAGAATTCTATTTTTTCGATGGTGTCGAGTTTACATGCAGAGAATACAAGAAGCAAGAATGCAGTAAGGGTTAAACTAATTTTTTTCATAATAGGTATTGTCAATTAGTTTCCAATAATTAATTAAGGGCATCTCTAAAAACCTTTGTTTTCTTCACCTCAACCCCTTCCCTTCTACAAAAGAGAAGGGTGGGCGGAGTTTTTAGAGATGCCCTTAAGTTTAGAGAGACTCAGAAGGGGAATTAAAATTTTATTGTTTTGAATAATTTAGTGATTCGTCTTTTTTAAAAGCATAAATAAATCCAAACTATTTCTGTAAAGGATTTCTCATGATGTCATAGCAAGGCTTTGGGCTTGTTTCTTGAATACCCGTTAACAAAAAAATAACCTTACCCGCATCAGTTGGTTCCATTGCATAATAATAATCTCTATCCACACCTCTATTTTTGGCAGTTAAGCAAAGCTTGTTAAATAACCATTCCCATCTGTTCTTTTTATAATAAGGATTATTTCTTTCAGGCGCGGTAAGCAACCATTCGTACTCTTTCCAATTTCTTTCTAAATAGGGGGCTTGATTTTGAATCTCAACAATGTTGCAGTTTCCTTCAAATTGCTTTATTTCATGTAAAGTATAGCCACTGTGGTTCTCCCAAGAAAGATAAGGCTTGTCTGCATGAGAGTCGTTCCAGCTGTTTAATGTTGTAATAATGGTAACATATTTTCTTTTTGCAACATCAGATCTGTTTAATGCCTCCCCATTTACATGAACAGGACCTGATTCTATAACAAAAAGTGGATTGTTTTCTGATGACTGGTTAATTTGTTCTATCAATGCGTTATAAGCAACTTCTGGGTTGTCTACAGCAGCAATAAACTTTGTGTTTTTGAAGCCAAACATTTTGCCACCTTTAACCGCACTTTCTTTTATTTGTTGGTAAGGAGTTACACCTCCAAAACCCGGATGTTCGTGATTGCTCCCCCAAATATGATCTGCGTAGATATACAGACTCAATTTTGATTGAAGACCTTTTGCAGCAATAATAGCTAGCGATAAAGGCGTTGCACCCCAATCATCATGGTCATGCTCGTTTCCATCGCAACGAATGGCTATGCGACCTTTTCCTTGCCACAAAGTTTCTTGAGCAAAAGACGCCATCGTTACAACTGATAAAAAACAATTAATAGAAATTGTCTTCATATTTTAGGGCTGCGTTAACACTTTATTTGCTTTTATAATATTTGTTTAAAGTAAACCATGCCTTCTTCTTAAACCCCCTATCAGATAATAAACCTTTACGGTTCCATCCGTCTTGAATGCCGTGAAGCTGACGCCTTGGCGACCTAAAATCTACTAGTATCCAGGGAGACATTCCCTTCAGAAAAGGAATTTTATCTAACATTTGTAATTGATTGATATAGAGATTCTCCTGATATTCTTCGGTAAAACGCTCATTTTTTTCGCCATGCATATTAAATAAGGCTTCTCCTCCAAATTCACTTAGTATCATAGGCTTATTGTAAATGGTTTTCCAAGATTTTTTTAATGCATCTTCTGGTTTGCCGTTATACCACCCCAAATATTCATTACAACCTAAAACATCTAAATATTCTCCTAGCTTATCATCTAATATATAAGTATCCGTATCCTGACTATGAATTTCTAATGCTGCAGAAAGTAGTCTGGTATTATCTAAAGAACGGGTGTAAGTACATAAACTTTTAATAAAATTGTTTCTATCCTCAGAAACTGGAGTCTCATTTGCCATAGACCAAATAATTACAGAAGCCCTATTTTTGTTTTGAATAACCATTGCGTTCAACTGGGCTTTAGCTTTGTTCAACACGTTTTGATCCCAGTAATGGATGGTCCAATAAACCGGAATTTCTGACCAAACCATCAGCCCAATTTCATCTGCCATTTTTAACATCGCTTCGTTATGCGGATAATGAGCTAACCTTACGTAATTGCACCCCAAATCTTTTGCCCAGCCCAAAAGTGATTTAGCATCATCTTCTCCATTTGCTCTGGCTGCTCTTTGCGGAATTTCTTCATGAATTGATATCCCTTTTAAAAATACAGATTTCCCGTTTAGTAAAATATCCTGTCCTTTAGTTTCTATGGTTCTAAAACCTATTCTATCTTTTAAAGTATCTGTTTCATTAATTAAATAAACATCATAAAGTTTAGGATTATCTGGCGACCATAAAGATGGTTTTGAATCAAGGCTCATGCTTGCTTCTCCATTTGAATTGGTAGTTATCTGTTTATTTATTTTTAATTCTGGAATAAATAATTTTAAGTTTTTAGCTTCAGGCTTATTCAGTTTTATATTAACATGGATAGTTTTAAAATCTCCTCTTTCTAGATTCAATTTATAATCTTCAATAAAATTATCTGATGCTTCTGCTAAGTATACATCACGGGTAATCCCACCGTAATTGTACCAATCTGTATTTACGGTTGGCACACCGTCTGCTCTTCTTTTATTGTCTACTTTTACTACAATGTTATTTTCCTTTTCATTCACTTTACCAGTTACTTCAAAACAAAAAGGAGTAAAACCGCCCTCGTGTACACCTAGCTTTTTCCCGTTCAAATAAACAATACTGTAGTAATTAATTGCTCCAAAATAAAGGAAGATTCGTTTGTCTTTTTTAACGATATAATCGAAATTCTTTTGGTACCAAACTGTACCCTCGTACAATTCTAATTTTTCTCGTTGCGAATTCCAATCTCCTGGTACATTTAGGTAATCTGATTTAATAAAATCATATTCAATAAGTTCTTCCTTGGTTTTTGGTTTTGCATTTTTAAAATACCCGTTTTCACTTTCTTTTAAACGATAGTCATAAAAACCATTTTCATAGGGGTCAATTAAAATTTGCCATTGGCCATTTAAGCTAATTTTATTCCGACCAGAAATATTGTTCACCAATATTAAATTTTGAGAAAAGACCGGCAAATGCAAACTTAAAAAAAGGAAATAAAATACAGATTTAGCTATTAAATGAGGTTTGGAGCAATTCATAAGTAGAAATCAAATATTAAGATAAAACCTTGAGTTAATAATATTTCCAAGATCTACCTCGTAAACATTTACATTTCCGGTACAGCGTTCTGGCAATAAACGCATTCTGGCATCTACAGGCACTTTGATCAAATCTTTTTTGGCGTTATCCCAAAACTTATCAAAATCGATTGGTAAAGTTACGGTGGGTTCTATATCGTTAGAATTAAAGCCTGCTGTTGCTAAATTTTTGTATTTATAGCCATCTACTAAAGCATCTACGGTACAACGTAAAAACCCCGGTACTTTTAAAGTGCCACCATCAATTTCGATTTTACCATTTACCAGTACAAGACTATCTGCTTTGGTGTTTAGCATTTTTTCAGAACCAATCTCGTAATAGATTTTAGCATTGGGTAATGGGTTACCATTCTTTAGAACAGTAACCGTGAACTTCACTTTTTCATTGGTTTGATAGGTCCAATTAGTGTGGTCTGGTGCTACAATCACTTTAATGGCTTGTGGTACCTGACTAAAAATTGTTAAGCCAGAAAATATAAATACCAATGTTACTACTGTAAATAGTTTAAGTCTTTTTTTAGTCATGATTATCTATTTACTATCAGGTTTTTAATAAAATGGGGTAATCGTCTTTTAATTCGTCAACAGATTTGCTACCCCACCAAGTGGCTATTAAAGAAAAAGTAGTGTTCATAACAGGCCCATTTACTGCTGGTGCTAAACCTAAAGTTGCTATTTTACCCATTTGAACTGCTATACCCGATGCTAAACCACCGTTTTGCATGCCTACTTCAATGGCCACAGTACGGGCATTTATTTTAGATAAGCCAAACAACAGACTACCATAATAGCCTAAGAAAAAACCAATAGTCATGTGTAAAAACATAGCAAAAACTAAAGTTAACCCAATACTTACTAAGTTATCTCGCCCAGCGGCAGTGATTATAATGATGATACATGCAATACCAGCCATAGATATTTTAGGCATTACTCTATCAATCCATGAAGCCTTTTTATGAAAAAAATGATAAAAAAATATCCCTAAAAAAATAGGGATGATCACTATTTTTAAAATTTCCCAAAACATATCCATAAAATTAATAGGCACAAACTGACCCCCTAATAACTTCATCAATAAGGGTGTCATTAATGGTGCTAATAAAGTAGAAATTGCTGTAATGGTAACCGATAAGGCAACGTTAGCTTTCGCTATAAAAGCCATTACGTTACTAGCTAACCCACCTGGCATACAACCTACCAAAACCACACCAGCAGCAATTTCTGGTGGGAAGCCAAACAATTTTGCAATACCAAAAGCAACTATTGGCATGATAATATATTGGCACATTAAGCCTACCAAAACTGCTTTAGGCATTTTAATAGCGCCCCTTAAATCTCGCCAACCCATAGTGCAACCAACGCCAAAAGTGATGATTTGCAACAAAGGGACGATCAACTTTTTTAATTGAAAATCTCCAATTGAAACAAAATATTGTGGGTAGGTCATGGAAATGCTTACTGCGCCTAATATCAAAATGGTGTAAACGAATTTTTTAAGTTTTTCAATCTGTAAAAAGGCAATAGCCAACATTAACCAAAAGATACTAAGCGTTAAGCCACCATTTAGGTAACTATTTTGCAGAAAAAACAAGATGGAAATAAGAAAAGTTATAGCAGCAATTACCAAAGAAATATTTTTGATTGTTTTTTTCACTTTTTAAAGTTTTAAATCCATTTGTTGTAATGCGTTATCTATGTTAGACAACTCATCTGCTGATAATGTAAAGGAAGCCGCTTTTACATTATCAAGCATTTGTTCTGCATTTCTTGCCCCTACCAAAACTGAAGTAATGGCAGGTTGTTGCATAGTCCAGTTAATGGTAAGCTGAGCCAAGCTGATGTTCCTTTCGTTTGCAATGGTTTCAATCGACTGCAATAGCTTCATAATTTCCTGATGATTATGTTGATTGAAATAAATGTTGTTTGGACGATGATCTCCTTCATTAAATTTATGTCCAATTTTAATTTTACCTGTCAACAATCCTTTTTGCAAAGAGGTATGGGGTAAAATACCAATCCCATTTTTTAAACAAAAAGGAATCATGTCCTTTTCAATACCTCTATTTACCATACTATAACCTACTTGGTTGGTTGCTAAAGGCACTACTTTAATGGCTCTTTCCAATAAATCAATTGGGCAATTGCAAACACCTGCAGCCCTAATTTTTCCTTGCTCTTTTAGTATCTGCAAGGCTTCCATTGTTTCTTCAATTGGTGTGGTAGTATCTGGCCAATGCATTTGCAACAGATCGATATAATCGGTTTGCAACCGCTTCAAGCTTCGTTCACATTCATCAATAATACTTTGCTTACCATTAAATTTATAAACCTTAACCGGGTTGCCATCATTATCATTGGTTTCAAATGCAAAGTCACCTAAATCGGTATCCCAGCGCATCCCAAATTTGGTAAGTAATTGTACCTGATCACGTTTGCCTTTAATGGTATTACCTACTACGTTTTCACTATGTCCCATACCATAAACTGGTGCTGTATCAATGGTTGTAATACCATTATCCAAGGCAGTTTCAATAGCCTTTACGGCATCGCCTTCATCGGCACCACCCCAAAACCAGCCACCTATTGCAAATGCACCATAAGTTATTGGCGATATTTGAATCTCCGTTCCCGGTAAATATTTTTTATTCATCGTTATATCTTAAAAGTTTAAAAAAGATCTTCCGTATTCGGCAAGTTCATTATCCTGCATCAAAACATCGGTAGCATCTTGCTTTCCTTTTCTGCCACTAACTCCAACGGCTCCAATTATTTGTTGATGATGATGAATAAGCACTCCACCTGTAAAACAAGTAAAATTTTCATCCGTCCAGTTACGCATGTCAAAGTCTATAAACTCATTATTTTTTTTGGTAGACGCCCATTGAATAGTATCTCTTTTACCAATTATTGCAGAATAGGCTTTTGATTGACAAAGTTTAATACTTGCCTGCATCAAATTGTCCATTGCTGTAAATGCAACCAAACTTCCGGCATAATTTACCACTGCTACAGCTACCGGACTACCGCCATCAGTACCTGCTTTTTCAATTATTTTAGAAACAATTTTACTGGCTTCTATATGTGATATCGACAAAATTTCTAAGGGCATATTTTTTATTATAATAGTTTGATTTGATTTTCAATGATTTAAATTAATAATAAATCCAATCGTTAAAAATTTATGCTCGTGTCATTTCATCGGCAGCAACCAAAATGATTCCTACTGCAAAACCCCTAAAATTTTTATCCATTAATTGTACTTTCTTTTCTTCGGCAGTTACCGCCCAGCCGGTATAAACATTGCGCAAGTTACCTTCTGCATCCACACTTTTTTTGATGTAATCCCAACCTTTATTACAAAAATCGTTGTAGTTATTTGGTAACCAACCTTCACGCATACCTTCCTTAACAGAAGCTAAAACCATTGCCATTCCTGTTACTTCTTCTGGCGAGGAAACATCGTCTATTAAAACATGAAAGCCACCGCTTTTGCTCTGGAATTTTACGGCACCATCAGCAATCATTTTCATAGTGGCGGCAGCCTTTTTAAAATAAGGATGGGTTTGTGGTAAATAGCGTAACAAACCACTAATGGCCCATATTAACCAACCTTGGGAACGGCACCAATAAGTTTTGGATGGCTCTCCGTTAAATAATCCTGTACGTACAATACCTTTTTCGTTATCGAAAAAATATTTAATTCCCTGGTCTAATTGGTAAATAGCTTGTTTCCAATACACATCGGCTACTCCCTTATTAGTACTTAATGTAGCTGCAATAGCATTTGAACGGGTTGCCCAATAAGCAGTATCAGGAATAGCAAATGCCATATAATTATAGTCGTCATGTGCCAGCATACCAAATCTATCTCGGGCTGCATAATGCAAAACAGCATCTGCCACATCTATACAAACTTGTTTAGAAGTGGTGGTTTTTGTTAGCTTGTATAATTCATGTACAGGAAAAGCAACTCCCAAATTGGCTGAGTAAATCACAAATGCCAAAGGCCCTTCACGTAGTATTCTTGCCTTTGGCCCTTCATATTGTTTATAGTATTCTTCGTCTGTTAATTTGTTGTCATACTCCACATGATAATTAAACCATTTAGTGGCAAATTCAAGTCCGTCTTTATAACCATGTTTTGCAAAACGTAACAGTCCTTCAATTTGAATGGTACCATCCCAATCTGTGTTTACTTTTTGATATTCCTGTTTTTGAACATTCTTAATTAATTGCCTGATATTTTCTGGTAAAGCTGATGGTAATCCTTTATCCACAAAAGTTTGATTTAACGTTAGTGAATCATCTTTTGATTGACTTTTTGCTAAAAATGGCGCTAATAAACTACCTGTTGTAACCGTGAGCAATAAGCCCGCAAAACTTCTTCTATCCATAAATTATTTTTTGTTTTAAATCATTTAATAATTTTTATTTTGATAGGATTAGACAATTCTTGAACAGTCTGATCCACATAGTTTTCAAAGCCCTGCCGTGTAGCAAAGCGATTATCTGATTTTTCCCAACAAGCAAAGAAATAAATTGAAGTTTTATTACGAGGTTTTAATGCCAGATAAGATGTATTAGGGATGGTTGTAGTTTGATCTGCCATTTTATTTTCCAAATAATTTTTTGTAGAAAACACTAGTGCCATCCCAAGATTATTGTCTGAGCCGTCAGCTTGTTTCCCATAAGTGGAAATAGATGAAAAATGAGTGTTATATTTTTTGTACAACACTTTTGCATCAATAAAATTCGAAAAACCAGTAACCAAATTTTGAAATTTATTTAAAACCATCGATACCTCATTTTGATAATAAAAATTTCCTTTGGTTATCGATATGGTCTCGCTACCATTTTGCTTTGCGTTTACCACATCCCAATTTGTAAAATTTAATTTAAACGCAGCTTGTAAAGCACCTTCGTATAGCACTTGAAATGTAGTGGTGTCGGCATCCCCCAAACGATATATTTTATTGTTTTCTTTTACGGCCAAAGCACCTGCGCCCAATGAATTGCCAACCTTTAAAATATCCATTCCCCAAGGCTGTAAATTGTGCCAACTTGCACCCACACCAACCTTTTCTAGGATTGGAACATCCACCATTTTCCCATAAATATCCTTACCATTTCTATGATCAAAAAAAGCCCTAAAAGCTACTTTATCATTTTCAAAACCGGGGCCTTCCATTTGGTAAAACGGCTTGGCTATATTTTGAACAAAGCCTCTCTTACGTGTGGTATGATTAATTTCTGATGATGGAACTTCTGTATCAGAGCGAAGGCTCAGGTGAATATTTGTGCGTTTGGGAAAAGATATTTCTTCTTTTAATAACCAATTGATTTGAAGTGTATCTTTTACATTTGCCGCCAGGCTCACTTCTATTAATAGCTCATCCCAGATACCATCACTATTGGTATCAATTGTTTGAGAAACCAAAAACTGATTTTGCCTTTTTACCGAAGGGTACAAACTATTATCTATGTTTACTAAGTCGATTTTCTTTATTGATATAATTTCTTTGTTTCGTGTAAAAGCAGTTGGATTAGCAATAATTACAGACTGGCTTTGTGCATAGCTTTCCTGATTAAAAAAAGTTATAAAGGAAAATGTAACCATCAATAAAACAAATAATTCCTTGAATTGACAATTAGCGATTTTAACAAAAAGCATTACATTAAAATTTAATTTCAAATTAGGTTTATATCAATTATTTACGGGAAGGATTTCTCATGATTTCATAAACTAATTGAGGACTTGTCTCTTCTGTGCCAGTTAATAAAAATATCACTTTACCCGCATCAGTTGGGTCTATTGCATAATAATAATCTCTATCCACACCTCTATTTTTGGTAGTTAAGCAAAGCTTGTTAAATAACCATTCCCAGCTTTTCTTTTTATAATAAGGATTATTTCTTTCAGGTGCGGTAAGTAACCATTCGTATTCTTTCCAATTTCTTTCTAAATAAGGGGCTTGATTCAGAATTTCGACAATGTTGCAATTTCCTTCAAATTGCTTTATTTCATCTAAAGTATATCCACTGTGGTCTTCCCAAGAAAGATAAGGCTTATCTGCATGAGAGTCGTTCCAGCTGGTTATTGACGTAATGATGGTAACATATTTTCTTTTTGCAATATCAGATCTGTTTAATGCTTCCCCAATTACGTGGACAGGACCTCCTTCAATAATAAAAAGCGGATCGTTTTCTGATGACTGATTAATTTGATCTTTCAATGCGTTATAAGCAATTTCTGGGTTGTCTACAGCAGCAATAAACTTTGTGTTTTTAAAACCGAATATTTTGCCGCCTTCAACCGCACTTTCTTTCATTTGTTCATACGCATTCATACCCCAAAAACCCGGATGCTCATGATTACTACCCCAAATATGATCAGCATAAATCATCAAACTTAATTTAGACTGAAGCCCTTTTGCGGCAATAACAGCTAAAGACAAAGGCGTTCCTCCCCAATCATCATGGTCGTGTTCATTGCCATCACAACTTATAACGATACGTCCTTTTCCCTGCCATAAAGATTTCTGAGCAAACAAAAAATTAATTTGAAAAGCGAACAGTAACAGTATTAAATATGTCTTTCTCATTTTATTATAAATTTTTTATTAAGTCTAATATTTCAAAATCTTTATCAGGCATACACAGCTTGTACTTATTGGATTTTCAAACGGTTACCCTTAAAATCTATTTTTTTACTAATTACGTTATTCAAGCTCTTATCGCCAGGCTGGCCACCTCCTACAAAAACCTCAAATTTTCCTTCATTTAACATTTCATCTCCGTTTTCTTCAATGGTTGAAAAGTCTGATTCTTTTAGATTAAAAATTACTGTCTTCTTCTCTCCTGCTTTTAGCGAAATTTTTTGAAATGCTTTTAATGCCAATAAAGGGCCAATTGTATTGGTATCTAAATTCTTTACATAAATCTGTACAACTTCTTCCCCATCCTTTTCTCCAATATTCTGAACGTCTACTTTTAAACTTATAACTGCATTAATTGCATTTGATTTATTAATTAACAGTTTGCGGTAAGAGAATTTAGTATAGCTTAATCCATAACCAAATTTATAAACAGGTTCCCCTTTAAAATATTTATAGGTTCGGCCTTCCATGTTATAATTATCAAATGCAGGTAAATCATCAACAGAAGCATAAAAAGTTACTGGCAATCTTCCTGATGGGTTATAATCACCAAAAAGCACATCTGCGATTGCTGCTCCGCCTTTTTGGCCTCCATACCATGCTTCTACTATAGCTGGAATATTCTCACTTTCCCATTTTAAACCTAATGCACCTCCATTTATCAACACCAAAACCACTGGCTTACCTAAGGCATTAATCTCTTTAATTAAATCTTGCTGTATTTTAGGAATTTCAATTTTGGTACGGTCTCCGCCTTCAAAACCATCTAATTTAACGTCCATCTCTTCTCCTTCTAATCTGGGAGATAGGCCAACACACATAATTACTACATCTGCTTGTTTAGCAATATTTAAGGCTTCTTCTTTCAAATTTTGATTAGGGAGATTCCATGATAGTTTTAATTGAGGGTTAGGCCCGCGACTTGAATATTTAATATCGATTTTGTGATAATCGCCTTTCTTTAAATTTAAACTATCTGATTCATAACCCGGACTGTAAATACTTGAACGGAAAAGCAATCTTTTTCCATCAATCAAAAGTTCAAACTGCTGACTCCCAAACATGTTGAAGTCAATCTTTCCTGTCTCTGGAACTTTTATGAAACCAGACCATGAAACCCCAAAATTCTCATCGTCCATATTTTTAGTCGGAGGATTATCCATCCAGTTAAAATTAATTGCACTATCAATACGGGTAAAAAGCGGTTTGTTTTTCAAAGTGCTATCACCATAATAAGTAGCTATTAACCCTGCTTTTAACCCATTTGGATCCTGAAAAAAATACTGAGAGGAAATAATATCTAACGAGGGGGCTCCTTCAGCATGCGCTGAACCTTTAGCATAAAGAATTTTTGCATCGGGCATCTTCTTTATTATTCCTTTTAAAGGTGTAATAATTTCTGTTGGAAACCCATTATAATTCGCAAGCATTACTTCTTCGTTATTGGCATTTGGACCAATAACTGCTACGGTTTTTAAATTTTTATTTAATGGGAGTAAATTATTGTTATTCTTTAGTAAAACGATAGATTTTCTTGCTGCATCTAAAGCTAATTTTTGATGTTTATCACTTTCTACCACGCTATAAGGTATATTTCCAAATAGATTATCAGCTGCTTTATCAAACATGCCTAACTTAAACCGGGCAGTAAATAAACGTTTTACAGCAACATCAAGCTCAGCTTCTGTGATCAATTTTTCTTCAATTGCTTTATCTAACGCCATAAAAACATCGCCACATTCTAAATCTACTCCTGCTTTTATAGCTAAAGCAGAGGCCTCAGCAGCAGTAGGCACTACTTCATGCGTTCCCTTTTTAAAAAAATCATCAACAGCTCCACAGTCAGTTACAATAAAGCCATTAAATCCCCACCTTTTACGTAAAATATCAACTAACAGATAAGAACTTCCACAACATGGCTCGCCTCTAAAACTGTTGTAAGCACACATTAAAGAATAAGCTTTTGCATCCTGAACAGCCATTTTAAAAGCTGGCGTGTAAGTTTCAAAAAAATCCCGATCACTCACCTCTGCATTAAAACGGTGACGAGAGTTTTCGGGACCGCTATGCACAGCAAAATGTTTTACTGTTGCAATGGTTTTAAAATATTTAGGGTCATTGCCTTGCAAACCTTTTATAAATGATGTTGCTATGGTTCCTGTTAAATAAGGGTCTTCGCCATAAGTTTCCATTCCTCTGCCCCATCTAGGATCGCGAAAAATGTTAATATTTGGTGTCCAAAAATTTAGGCCTTGATACATGCCTCTTTTATCTCTAGATGAAAAGTAATCATATTTTGCTCTGGCTTCGTCTGCTATTGCCGATGATACTTTTTGAATAAAAGGGGGCTCCCAAGTAGCAGCCAAACCTATAGCTTGTGGAAAAACAGTAGCTCTTCCAGCTCTTGCAACACCATGTAAGCATTCGTTCCACCAATTGTAAGCAGGTATATCTAAATCTTTTGTTTTTATTGGGGTGCCTTTATACTGTAATAATTTTATTTTTTGATCTAATGTAAGCTTAGCAACCAAATCACTAACTCTTTCATCAGTAGATATTTTTGAGTTCAAATAAGGATTTGAGTCTTGCGAAAAACAAGTTTGAACAAGAAATGAATTTCCCACAAAAAATATAAAAAATAAGATGCTATTTTTAAACATGAATAGAATATTAATTTGTTGAATGAATCGGTTTTTTAACATTTAATTTTTTTCTGAAAAATTGTAGAGAAAAATTTATTACCTCAATTTTTCTATTTATTATTTCTTTAACATCAATACCAACGCATCATTTGCATTAACTTTTAGAAGCTTATCTTTGGATATTTTCCCATGTAAACTACTCATTATTTTCCATCCGCTTTTTAATTTCAATTCAGTTGCAATATCTTTTGGATTATAATTGATGAGGATAACGGCAGCCTCATTTTCATTGATGAAATGCTCTGTTATACCAATAGATGGATTACTATTTTGAATAATTCTATCAGCTATTAAAGGAGCAGCTATTTTTTTATATATATTATGGTAAGCAAGTGAGGTTTCATCAAAAGAACCTGATTTATTAATTAAATTTATTTCTAAAGGAAAAGTAAGCAGGTAAATTTTTCCTTTTCCATATCTTGATTCTATAAATGCTGGGTTTCCATCCTGATCTTTTCCTAAAACATTTGTTTTTAAGCTATTGATTACATATTTGCGTTCAGCAGGCATATCAAAATTGATAGCCGAACCAAATAATTCTGTTGAAGAAAATTTCAGATCACCATTACGTTTACTATTGGTGTTAATTTCTATGCCTAATTGGTTAATTGTAGGCAGGTAAGCATCATCTATTGAAAGATACAAAATAGCTCCTTCTTCTACTTTTTTCAGTAGTTTAAACCAAAAATCTTTGTAGACAGGCTCATAACCCTTTAGAGATGGCAACATGTACATTTTAGCATCTTTTAACTCCTGATCTGCCTTTTGAAATTCGAAATCAAAACCAGCTTGCTTGGCTAAAATAAAACTACCATAAGCAACAGGCCAATTTTTCTGGGTCTCTGTTAAAATACAAACTGCCTCAGCTTTTCTTTTCGGTAATGTTTTAAAAGGTAGATTATCAATAAAAGAGCTGAAATTTTTAAACTCAGTTAAAACAGGCTTAATGGTTCTGTCTTCTCTAATCAAACCTAATTCCTGTTCAACAGCAGCATAATTATAAGGGGAGTAGGGTAAATTTAATTGATCATAAGCACACCACCACATGGTGCCTTGGCAATCATGTGCCCAATTAGAGAATAAAATAGATCTTGCAAAAGCAGCTTTCGTGGCTTCATTCCCTGTCATAGGGCCCATTACGCCTGTTTCTTCTACAAGAGCTGGTTTACCGCCAATATCTCCATACAAACGGGTTTCCGCTGTACCATGCAAAATGGTTCGCATGGTGTTTATACCGTCATGGCTGGCATAAGGTGTCCATAAAGAATAGGGATGAGTGGTTAAAACATCTGTTAAAGCCGCCTGATCTTTAATTCGCCAGGGTGCATTTTCTGCTGCAGATAAGCTATGCATTCCAGAAACAATAGGTCTTGTATTATCTGCGCTTTTTATAGCGCCAGAAATAACCGAAGACCATACATAAGCCTGATAATGATTATCGACTTGTTCCATCACATTACACTCGTTACCAAAATCCCAGGCTAAAATGGCATCATGGCTTTTAAACCTGTTTACAAATGTGGTTACGAACTTTTGCTGCCACATTAAAGATTCAGGATCGGTTAAAATATCCTTACCTTCTAATGCTGGTGGTACATATAGTTGTCCACTCATCCATCCGGTTATTAAGCCCACTAATAATTTTAGTTTATATTTTGATGCCAGATCTGCTACTATTTTAAAATGTTGCAATTGTAATTCGCTCATTCCATTTTGCCCCTCTGGGGTAAATGGCAAAGGACCATCTTTAAATCCCACATACTTTTTTTCACCAGCGCCCGCATAAACCTGATGGATAGGCTGAAAATCTGGCCAAAGTGGAAAAACCCTTAAAACCTTTATGCCATTTTCAGATAGTTGTTTAAAATCAGCCTCAATTACCTCGGGTTTCCAGTTACGCCACATATGAGTACCTGCATGTGAAGACCAATAATTACACCCTATAGAAAAAGTACCCGGAGTAGTAAGTATATTACTTTGAGCATTTGCTTTGGATTGAGAGACAAAAAAAGATATGATCAATCCTATGAGTAATTTTTGATATTTTTTAATAGACATTACTGTATTACTAAAGTTCTTTTTGCTTATGCTTAAAAAATTATTTCTTAGCCTGGAAAAGGAGGATTTTTTAAATTTTTAAATATCAAATTCCTATCCAATCCTGGCTTAATTTACCGTCACTGCATTTGTTCTGCCTGATTTTTGAGCATCTCCGGCAACCCCTATGTTAGTAAGCGTAACATTAAAACTGCCGGCTCTATCATAAATACGAAAAGGTGTTCTCTCTGTTGATAACGGATATCCGTCTCCAAAATCCCAACTAAAAGTTACCCCATTATTTGTTGAATTTGTAAAATTTATTCTTTTCGGATTAGCAGCTTCAGGAGCGAAGGTGAAATTTTAAACTGGTAGTAAAAATGCTGTATTTAATAGGACTATTGTAGTGTTTAAATTTCTCGTTACTTTTCTATCGTTAGTAGCAATACCTACTCCAATTGCAAATCTTCTAATTGGATTGTTAAGTAAAAATGCTGAATCTATAGCTAATGGAAAGCTTACTGAAGAAGTACCACCAGTTAACACAACAGATGGCTGGATATTAAATGAGGTAGCAGGTAATATCATTACATCAGAAGTTAATCTGCCTGGCGTAATTAGTTTTGAAATGGTATCAGTATTTAATATAATATTCACATTAACGTCTCCTTCAAGTGTTACGCCAGACCTGCCTACGCCTAAATTAATATTAAATCGATTTGTAGCCAGATCAACCACATATCTAAAGAGTTGGCCTGGTACAGCACCAGTAATAGTATCATAAAAACCTATTAGCAATAAGCAAGCAAATAATTTCTTGTTAAGAATAATGCTTACCCTCATAAGTTGAATTTAGCACCTAAGTTTAAGTCCACTTTAACCCTGGTTGTCAATCCCTAATAGAATCACTAAGACCCTTTCAACCATCCTTTTTGAGATAAAGTATTACGTTCATTATGATTGAGACTAAACACCCTATTTTTTTGAATTTAATTGAGTAATGACTGCAGTAAAAGAACCACCATTACGCGCTTTGAAGAATCAGTGCGTATAAAATTGCAATGAAGTCGCCAGTGCGGTATAGGCAGTCGTTGCGCCATCGCTTAACCCACCACTCCATCCATGCCGGAACGCGCAGGCACTACATCGAATTCAACAGTAAATGTGCCGGTCTGGTTTGTGAAAGACGTGTTAGTCAAAGGTACCGCGCTGCCGCAACCCGCCAGTGTAATTACGTTCAATGCACTGCTGGCAGCCGATACATTAGCCGCAGCATCCTTCGCCTTTACCGTGATCGAGTACAGCGTACCTGCACTCAATCCTGTAATAGCTGCTGAAGTACCTGTAACGGAGGTTTTGAACACGTCATTCTGGAATACATCGTACCCTGTTACACCTACTGCATCGGTCGCTGCCGTCCACGACAGGTTAAAGCCAGTCGAAGTAATATTATCGGACACGAGATTCGTTGGCGAAGTGGGTGCCTGTGTATCAGGATTCGCTGCGCCATGCCTCGGGTTCATAGCATTGAAAGTGGTTGATCCTTCATAAATTTTTACTTCATCGTAATATGCAATAGCATTATATACATCGTTAGCTACATTGTTGTTCCAGTCAAACGCATAAATTCCCTGCTTAAAATAACTATAAGTCATATTTCTGTAACCCACCTTTTTGTTGATTTCATTTACAACCTTCACCCCGTTTTTCCATACTTCAATGGCTCCATTATTAGAGGAGCTGTTAGACCATACAATCCTCATAACGTAGTCGGACCATTCACCTAATTCAATTGAAATGGGAATACTTTTACTTTCGCCAGAATTATTCACATTCCAACGGTACGTCAATTTGAAGAATCCGGTATTCGGAAGGGATGGATCGACCGATCTATAAAAAGCTACCGGTGGATTTTCAGAATTTCCGTTAAGATCAATACCGTCAGGCGCATGAAGTTGAATATAAATTTCCCTTCCTCCCCCATTTCCGGCATCTTTCGGACTGCTGTATGCATTATCACCCCCATCCCATTTATTGGAGCCGGTACCTGGATTAGGGATGTAAATACTCCATGCGTACCAGATTTCAGTAGGCGAGTTGTTGTTCGAATTGCAAGTCTGATTTTGAAATTTTAATTCAGACCTATTGCCCTTGGTGCTTGCATAATTGCCATCACTTTGCCGAGTTTCAAAACGGATAACACCATTCCCTGGTCTTCCTGCGACTGCCAGAGGGGTTGTGGTTAACCCGCAGCGTCCTGAGAAAAACTGGTTCTGATTAATGGCCAATGGCCCTGAATGATTAGTTAAATTGGCATTTCCCGTACCTCCCGAACTCGCTGCATCATAATCAGCGAAGAACACCTGTTGAGCTATTGCCTGCTGACGATAGCAGACACTGACCAGAATGCCGACAGTGATATAAACTTTTAACTTTCTGATCACTTCCATTACCATTGGAAGTTTGAGAAAAATGGGTAAAAATCGCTGCATGGTAGAAATCGTTTTTGTTGTTGAATGAATGTATTTGCTGGAACCTCAAGCCATTTGAAACTACGGTGAGGATCAGTGCGATTCCAAAAGAAATCTTCATAGCGGGGATTAAAAGGGTAGCACTTTTTAAAAGCGCTACCCCAAAATTTTAACAGATAATATTAATAGCCGGGATTATTAGGAAGCAGATTTGGGTTTAGAATTAACTCTGTTGCCGGAAGTGGCATAAGGTAATCACGTGTTGAATTAAACAAGGCACGAGGCTCCAGGGATCCTGGTCCTTTAAAAACCACATCGCCCAATTTCCTTCTTTTAATATCGTACCATCTTTTCCATTCAAAGGCCAATTCCAACCTCCGCTCTTCCAAAACAAGATTGATAAAATCAGTCTTAGATAATCCAGTAGCTACATTGGCAGGAAAAGCTGTTGGTGTACCTGGCCAATTTCGCGCACGCGCTCTCACTTGGTTAACATATCCTTCAGCTTCAGCATTTACACCTGCCGATTCAGCAAGTGCTTCGGAAGCAATGAGCAACACTTCAGCATATCTAAAATCAGCATAGTTAAAATCTGAATATCGACCGTCTACATTTGCTCTACCGGGGAATCTTCTCCATTTAGCAATGTGAGGACGTTTTTCATTTGGGAAATTAAGGTAGCCAACCCGTTGGCCATTATTAAGGAATGTTGAATCGATGAAACTTACTTTTCTACGATAGTCTAAAGCGTTCCATGTAGTGTACACGGCAAGAGCGGGAACATTCACACCAAATCCTAACTGGGGAGTATTCCTCACACCCGCCATTGGACCCATCAAGTCATCGTTTAAACTACCTAAACTTTGTAGGCCTAAGAAATCAAATGTGAAAATAGGCTCTCTCAAAGCATCTGCTTTATCTGCCCGAAAAAGATCTTGAAAATCAGCTTCAAGCTGATAGTTAAAAGTTGCTCGATTGTCAATTACCCATTTTGCTTCTGTATACGCATCTGCATAATTACCCTGCGTAAGATGAACAGATGCCAAGTAAGAGGCGGCTGTTCCTTTCGTGGGCCTTGATCGAACATCAGATACAAAAGAATTAGGAAGCCATTGCTTTGCAAATACTAAATCTGCTTTAATACCAGTATAGATATCTGCTTCTGATGTTTTAGAAATTGTAGTTAGCGCTAGTGGATCTGACACGGCAAAATCAATATAGGGCAAATCACCAAAGACACGCACCATATGATAATAACTAAAGGCCCGGATGAATCTAGCTTCCGCTATATAGGGGTTGATTTCGGCTTCAGATAATCCCAAACTTATCGCTCCCGCTTCTGCAGCGTTTGCGGCATTGATCACCTGATACCAAGCCGGCCAGAAACGTGAAACCATTCCATTCCGATCATCCATATTGAAATCATTGACCTGAACACGTTCAGCAGCAGTGGAACGGTTTCCAATGTCTACCATATCACTACGCAACATCAAAGCAGAAGCAAACTGCCTTCCGAAAAGTGGTTCAGAAGCGAGTACCCCATAGGCACCAAAAATAGCAGATTCAACATCTTTCGTTGTTTTAAAAAATCCTTCAGGTGCTAGCAGGCCTACCGGATTTTCCTCTAAATCAGCACATCCAATGCCGGAAAAGAAAATCGCTATCACAAATATTTTTATAATTCTATTTTTCATAATCGTTTTTAATTAAAAGCCAATTGATAAACCCACTGTAAATGACTTTGCATTTGGATAGCTACCGTAGTCTAAACCCAAATTTTGGTTTGAACCTGAACCTGATCCGCCTGAACTGTAGTTGACTTCCGGATCAATGCCTGGATAGTCTGTAAACGTGAGAATGTTTTGTGCACTCACATATACGCGTAATTTTTTGATCGCCATTTTTTCAACCAATGCAGCCGGCAATGTATATCCTAGTGCGATATTTTTCAACCGCACAAAACTTCCATCATATACCCATCTAGACGAAACGCGTTGCGGTCTTCCAGCTGCCCTTGGCACATCCGTATCGGTGTTAGTCGGTGTCCAACGATCCAATGCACGTGTGGTCGAGTTATTAAATCCCGACATAGTTTCTAGCTCGAGCAATGTATAGCTCAGGATATCATTTCCTTGTGATGCTTGAAAGAAAATATTCAGGTCGAAATTTTTCCAGCTAAAATCATTTGAAAACCCCCAAATAAATTTCGGGTTTGGATTTCCTATAAGGGTTTGATCTGCACTATTCAAATTTCCATCCCCACTTACATCCCGAAATTTTTCACCTCCGGCAGTTTGTTCAAAACCAGCGCCCGGAATAAAAGTATCATTCGCTTGGTAGACCCCATCGTACTCGAAACCCCAGAAGCTACCAACCGGATAGCCTTCACGAAGTATTTGAGTGCTGCCACTAATGCCTATCAAATGGCCAGGGCGTGATCCTGTAAAGACATCATTACCACCTGGAAGTACCAATACTTTATTTTCATTGAAGGAAATATTGAAATCAGAGTTCCATTTAAATGCTCCAACCAAATTCCGTGAAGCAAAACTAAATTCAAAACCTTTGTTCTCAACTTTTCCAACATTGCTTAGCACTCCACCAAACCCTGAATACTGAGGGAGCGGCAATGCGAACAACAAATCTGAAGTGACCCTATTGTAATAATCTAGAGTGATTGTCAAGCGATCATTCCATAATCCTATGTCTGCACCTATATCAAATTGTGCAGCAGTTTCCCATGTTAAGTTACTATTGGCTACAGAAGTTGGTCGAACTGCATTTACAGGTACTCCATTTATAATTGTAAAGACTGTTCCAACCCGTGCAAGTGATTGAAAAGGGCTAATCGCTTGGTTACCGGTGAGCCCATAACTCGCTCTCCATTTCCAAAAACTAACTATAGGAATATTGGTCATGAAATTTTCACTCCCCATATTCCATGCAACAGCACCGGAAGGAAAAAATGCCTGTTTATTGTTTTTACTGAAATTGGAAGAACCATCAGAGCGCGCATTTAATGTTAAGAGGTATTTTCCTTTATAGGAATAATTCAACCTTGTGTAATAGGATGAAATTACTGATTCACTAAGGAAAGAACTGGGTGGTTGCGCAATAGCTCCTCCGTTCAAATTCCAAAAAGAGACCGCATTTGTAATAAATGACTGTGAGGTAGCGCCCCATGATTCGTTGCTGAATTTTTGAAAGGAATAACCCCCCAATACTGTAAGGGAATGATCTGTACCAAAAGAAGTAGTGTATGTCAAATAATTCTCATTGATAAAGTTTGTGCGTTTGTCAGCATTAATGCTGCCTTGCCCACCGACATTTCTACCTTGGTTTAAGGTTGTGGGAATGAAAATTCCCGTTCGACCATTGTTGACTGATGCACCAAATGAGGTACGGAATTTCAATGACTCTAAAATTTTGAACTCACCGTATACATTGCCCTGAAAACGATCCGTCAACGACCCATTCTGATATTCATTTGCCACTGCCACTGGGTTGTCGGTAGGGTCGCCAACCAATGCAGTAGTATACGATCCGCCTGGCTCGAATACTCCCTGATCAGGCATGAATTTATAGGAAGAAGAAATAACACCCGTATTGTTTATTCCTCCAGAACCTTCCTGTGTTATTGTTCCGTTCTGACTCTCGCGTTGCGCAAACATATTAACTCCAATATTTAAACGTTTGCTCGCAGTAAAATCTAAGTTGGAAGTAACCGAAAATCGACCATAATCTGAACCTTTGATAAGTCCTTTCTGATCAAAAGAAGTTGCGCCTACATAATAGCGTACATCTTCCGTTCCACCAGAAACGGATAGTGAATAATTTTGGATCGCACCAGGTTTTAAAATTTCATCTTGCCAATCCGTATTCTGACCTGAAGATACGTACGCTGGATTGACCTCTTTGATATAATCCGTGAATTGTTCACCATTTAATAAATCGAGTCGACCGATTTCCTCTTGAATGGAATAAGAAGAGTTGAACTGTATATTTGTGGTTCCTTTTTTTCCTTTTTTGGTGGTAACTAGGATGACACCGTTTGCAGCACGTGAACCATAAATAGCAGTTGCTGAAGCGTCCTTTAAAACCTCCATTGATTGAATGTCCTCAGGCGGAGGTAAAACTCCACCTACAAATCCATCAATCACAAAAACCGGATCACTGCTGGCATTGATAGAGGAAGCACCACGAATACGGATTTTAAAATCTGAACCTGGTGCTCCATTGTTTGATTGAATTTGAACCCCTGCTGCACGGCCTTGTAGTGCTTGCTGTGCATTGATTGCCGGATACGCTGTTAGCTGTTCTGATTTTACAGAAGACACTGATCCTGTCAAATCGCTTTTCTTAACGGCACCATAACCCACCACAACTACTTCTCCCAATTCAGTGATATCTGCAATCAGTATGATGTTAATCGTACTTCTCGAATTAACCGTAACCTCCTGCGTAGCGTACCCAATAAATGAAAAAGATAGGATAGCCCGAGGGCCTGATAATCTGATAGCATAGGCACCGTCAGAATCGGAGGTTGCACCGTTCATGGTTCCTTTCTCAAGAATTGAAACTCCTGGTAAACCAGCGCCATCTTCTCCAGATGTAAGCTTACCGATTACGGTAAACTCTTGGGCAAACGTGGCTGAAGAAAGAAGCATCAAACCAAACAAAGCGGACAGACATACTTTCAATGCGGGTCGACTGGGTCTTAAACACGCATTGGGTGGAATTTTAAAGGGTACAGTTTGCATCATATGTGGAAAAGTTAAAGTGGAAATATTACATGGATTACGTTTTCGGTATTTGTGTCCAGAAATCGATTGCCTTGTACAATCGATTGCATTTTAGTTAGGTTTTTTGAATTTTGCAAGGCAAGAGTGACGATTTTTTTAAAATATTTGTTTTTAAGGTAAAATAAGCGTTTAGTAGCGCATAAAATATTTTAATGATAGGACATAAAAGGTATTTCCGAGTGATTTTCACCAATCCTAATTCTATTTCAAACTATTTTTTAATCTATATTGCGCAATCGATTACACTAACAGAACACAACCTTATGGATTCCTCGCGTTACGCTATTCATCCTGATCAATTCAAAACACTAGACACCACAAGCATCCGGAAGGAGTTTCTTATTGAAGATCTTTTTTTAGAAGACAAAATCACACACACTTATACCCACTACGACCGTCTCATTATAGGCGGTGTACAACCCACTAGTAAAGCCATTAAATTGGAAGCCATTCCGGCACTAAGGGCAGAATTCTTTTTGGCGCGCAGGGAAATTGGAATTATAAATGTGGGGGATCAGGGATCCATTACCGTTGACGGTATGGTATATTCACTCGAAAATAAAGAGGCACTATATGTTGGAAGGGGAGTTAAAGAAGTCATCTTCCATAAACCTGAAAAAGGCACCTCCCTTTTTTACTATAATAGTAGTAATGCTCATGCGTCTTACCCAGCACGTAAAGTTTCCATAGACGAAGCCGAAACAGTAGAACTTGGATCGTTGGAATCTTCCAACCATCGAATTATCCGGAAGCTTTTAGTTCAGTCAATAGTGCCCACGTGTCAACTTCAAATGGGCCTAACCGAATTAAAATCCGGTAGTGTATGGAATACGATGCCTCCGCATACTCACGATAGAAGAATGGAAGCGTATCTTTATTTTGATGTTCCCAAAGACCAAACTGTCTGCCATTTTCTGGGTCAGCCAGATGAAACACGACATATTTGGGTAAAGAACAATCAAGCGGTATTGTCGCCACCGTGGTCGATCCATGCGGGTGCAGGCACCAGCAACTATTCATTTGTGTGGGGCATGGCTGGAGAAAACCTTGACTATTCTGATATGGATGCCGTCAAACCAACTGACCTGAAATAAGATGACCCTTTTCGACCTCACCGGAAAACGAGCCCTAATTACAGGCGGTACTCATGGGTTGGGCATGGCTATGGCTAAAGCATTAGGCGATGCAGGCGCAACCCTTTTAATCAACGGCCACAATCAGGAAAAGATGAACAACGCCTTGAAAGACTACCACATTTCCGGGTATCACGCTAAAGGATTTCTGTTTGATGTAACAAACGATCAAGAAGTAGCAGATTACGTTAAAAAAATTGAGCGGGAAGTGGGGCCAATAGATATTTTAATAAACAATGCCGGCATCATCAAACGCATTGCTATGGAGGAGATGGAAACTGCAGACTTTAGGCAGGTAATTGAAGTGGACTTAATTGCTCCTTTTATTGTATCCAAATACGTAGGCCGATACATGATCGCACGTAAGGCAGGAAAAATCATTAACATATGCTCGATGATGAGCGAATTGGGACGCAACACCGTATCGGCCTATGCAGCTGCAAAAGGTGGATTAAAAATGCTCACACGCAATATGGCTACTGAATGGGCCAAGTATAACATACAAGTGAACGGCATCGGTCCTGGATATTTCGCTACCGAACAAACCGCGCCCATGCGGCAGGACGGCCATCCATTTAATGAATTCATTATCAACCGCACACCTGCCGGCCGCTGGGGCAATCCTGAAGACCTCGGGGGAACCACTATTTTTCTTGCCTCACGTGCCAGCGATTTTATAAATGGGCAAATTATTTTTGTAGATGGTGGTATATTAGCGACTATTGGAAAACCGGCTAATGAACCTTAACCTATGAAAAAAGGAAAAACGACCATTCATGATATTGCCGAAAAGCTAAATATTACGGCCTCTACCGTATCGCGAGCCTTAAACGATCATCCGCGCATTAGCGATGCCACTAAAAAAGCAGTGCAACGTGTAGCAGAGAAACTTCACTATCAACCTAACCACATTGCGGCAGCCCTTAGAAGTGGTAAAAGTAATATCTTAGGAATTATTGTACCTACCGTAGACCGAAGTTTCTTTTCATCTGTAGTGCATGGTATTGAAGAAATTGCGAATGGCTCGAAATACAATGTCATGATATGCCAAACTCATGATAATTATGAAAAAGAAGTAACTACGGTTAACGCGTTACTGAATGCGCGTGTGGATGGAATCATCGCTTCATTTGCCAAGGAGACCAAAAATTTTGATCATTTTTTAAAAGCCAAAGAAAAAGGAATTCCGGTAATCTTGTTCGATCGTTGCAACGATGAACTCGAAATGAGTCAGATTGTGATTGACGACTTCCTGGGTGCCTACAAAGCGACCGAGCACCTGATTCAGCAAGGATGCAAAAACATAGGTCATTTTACGAGCATCCGAAAAATAAGTATTTATAAGGAGCGCCTTCGGGGATACAAAGAAGCATTGATTGCCAATGGACTGCCCTATCAACAATCTTTAGTAATAGAAAGTAATCTGCAATTGGAAGATGGCAGAACCAGCATGGAAAAACTGCTTCAGTTGCCACAACCACCCAACGGTATCTTCTCTGCAAGCGACTACGGCATTATGGGCGCGCTTCAGATACTGAAGGAAAGAAAAATAAGTGTGCCTCAGCAAATTGCATTAGTAGGATTCAGTAACGAACCATTCACCTACCTTACCGATCCTTCGCTCTCTACGGTGGAACAGCATAGTGTTCGCATGGGAAATGCTGCCGCTGAAATTTTTCTCGAAGAAATTTTAAACCGGGAACGGAAATTTATTCCGCAAAAAATCGTGCTTAAGCCGGAATTGATTATACGCTCTTCCTCGCAACGCAAAAAGTAGTATATCTATTTTTTGAACTCGAAATATCGCACCGCATTGCCGTAACAAATATCCCTCACAATGGGTCCTATCTGATTGATGTCTGAAGGAAGTTCTCCGCGCTCCATATCCCGTCCAAATAAATCACAAACTATTCTGCGGAAATATTCATGCCGCGGAAAGGATAGAAAACTTCTTGAGTCGGTTACCATCCCAACAAAGCGCGATAACAATCCCATATGGGACAGGGTATTTAGTTGCTTCTCCATACCATCTTTTTGATCTAGAAACCACCAGCCCGATCCCCATTGAATTTTACCAGGCGTACTACCATCTGAAAAATTACCAACCATAGTAGCAAAAACTTCATTATCAGCCGGATTCAGATTGTATAAAATAGTCTTGGCCAATTGATTGGATGTATCCAGCGCATTGAAGTACCGTGCCATATGTTTGGCTTGAGAAAAATCTCCGATCGAATCAAACCCCGTATCAGCACCTAGTGTGCGCATCATGCGCGAGTTATTGTTTCTAAGGGCTCCTAAATGAAACTGTTGAGCCCAACCTTTCTTATGATAAGCACGTGATAAGTTCACCAGGACTGCACCACGTAGGGTATCTTGTTCACGCTCATCCAAGGCACCACCTCCCCGAATCTTTTCAAAAAGTGCTGGAGCTTTTTCTTCTGCCCAATCATCAAAGTAAAGATATTCAAGTCCATGATCGGAAGCCCGACAGTTCATGGATTCGAAGAAATCAATTCGTTTCAGTAAGGCCTTTAGCAAGTCGTTGAAGTGGCTAATCTGAATATTTGAAACGTTGCATAACTGATCGATATAGCGATTGTAGCTTACGGGGTCTGCGGTGGAATAGGATTTATCAGGGCGAAAAGTCGGCACCATACTAAATCCAGCGTTCTGCTTTGCAAACTCTTGATGATACGCCAGCGAGTCCGTGGGATCATCGGTAGTTCCCACTACTTCAACATTCATTTTATTAAGCAATCCCTGCACGCTAAAATCCGTCTGCTGAAGCTTTTCTGAACAAAGTGCATAAATACGGTTTGCTGAGCTTTCGTTTAATAAATCCGTCACACCGAAATAATTTTTCAATTCGAGGTGCGTCCAATGATAAAGGGGGTTGCGCACTGTGTGCGGCACCGTATTAGCCCATGCTCTAAATTTTTCTTCGGGCGATGCATCGCCTGTGCAGTATCTTTCTGCCACTCCGTTAATACGCATCGCACGCCATTTATAATGATCTCCTTCCAACCAAATCTCGGTTAGGTTGGAGAATTGCCTGTTACGGGCAATGGCATCAGGCGATAAATGGTTATGATAGTCTATGATAGGGCAAGCAGCTGCGAATTGTTCATAGAGATCAATCGAAGCTAGCGTGCTAAGCAAAAAATCGTTTTCAATAAATTTTTTCATCCGGGTAAATGTAAGTACGATTAAGTGAATGGGATACACAGAGAAAATAAATTTCGTTACGTCTATGAAGTATTGAACCAAGCAATCTGTTCAAGTGGCAGCCAGGCCGGTAAAAGTGCTACAGTTTGGCGAAGACTTTTTTTTTGAGCCTTTGCCGCTTGGATCATTGACATCCTGAACGAGAAAACTGATTTCTACGCAAGTATTCAACTTGTTCAACCCCTCGCTATCGGTACGATTCAAGCATTAAAGGCACAGGATTGTCTCTACCATATTGTTTTATATGGGATTCAACAAGGAAAAACTGTTTCGGAAAGACGTCCGTATTTTTTGCCTTGCGAAACTCATTGAGAAAAATGGAGAGAAATGAAAAAAGGTGGTTCTTCGATACTAGTTCGTTTCTACAAAGGCGAATGGCTAGGGAAAGTTCTCCCGCTTAAGGATTCACCAGAAATACTTCAATTCTTGAGGCAAGCATGGGCACACTGCGATGTTTTTAGAACAGTTCAATCCATTCTATCCTATGAATCGCTTTGGGCAATAGACTTGGCAACCGTGTAAATAGTCGTGCCATCCAGATTGCATGAATAGCCAGCCGGAATCACCAAACCCGTCACAGGCCGAGAGCAGCCATATTGCTCTAGTTTTTTCATGATGCTGGGCAATACCGATTCCGAAGAAGATTTTCCCAGTACAATTAATATTTCTTACTTAATGTATTTGATTAGCTTCCATACCGTGAATCGATAGAAGTATCCCACCAAACCAAGTACACCAAAAATAAAAATGAGCATGGTGGCAAACACCGAGCCCATCAGCTTAGCCAGAGGAATCAATGCAGAAAATCCGTAATTCCCAATTGTAAATGCCATCCCACCAAAAGCTCCGAGCGGTGCCAGCTTCCTAATCATGCGCATCAATTCAAAAAACACTTTTAATATTTTATCGAACGTACGTGTGATGGATTCACCGGTTGCACCCAAGTGTGCGAGCGCTATTCCAAATAAAACTGAAAAGACCAGCACTTACAGGATATTTCCTTGCGCAAAGGCACCAATGGCATCGGAGGGAACTAGGTGCAAAAAGACTTCTCCCCAGTTTACACCATTACCCTGATTTTTAAACTTACTGACTGACGGTGGATTGGCTGGTGAACTCCACCCCGTCACCGGGCCGCACTACATTGGCCACAACCAACCCAATGACCAATGACAGGGTCGTTACAATTCCGAAATATTAGATGTGCCTTACCTCCCACGCATCCTAGCCTTTTTAAACTGCCTACACCCGCATTACCTAAAACCATCGTGTGAAAAATGATAGGGGCCACTACCATGCGGATCAGGTTAATAAAAATCTCGCTGATCAGTTTGGCACTATTGGCAAAGGATGGAAAAAAATGGCCTACTAGTATAACTGCCACAATAGCGAGGAGTACTTGACTGGTTAGGTTAATGAGAATACTTTTTTTGCCACGCACAAGTATAAGAAGAAAGTCGATACAATCCAGTTTCAACTATTGCCTGCGGACAACTAGACTCTTATCTTTCAGACTTAAGAATATTGGAAATGAATTTGAATAATAAACTCATGCGGCTGGAACAAACGTGGCGCTGGTTTGGTCCCAACGATCCGGTCAGCCTCAGCGATATTCGCCAAGCCGGAGCAACGGGTATAGTTACGGCATTGCATCATATTGCTAATGGAAGCATCTGGACTGTTGAAGAAATTACCAGAAGGAAACAGGTTATTGAATCAGCGGGCCTCACTTGGTCGGTTGTTGAAAGTATACCCGTGCATGAAGACATTAAAAAACAAAAACCAGGCTTTCAAACATATATAGAAAACTATAACGAAAGCATCAAAAATCTGGCCACTTGTGGCATCACCACCGTTTGCTACAACTTTATGCCTATCCTGGACTGGACACGTACTGACCTTGAGTTCGAAGTAGCGGATGGTTCAAAAGCATTGCGATTTGATGCGATCGAATTTGCTGCCTTTGACTTATTCATTTTAAAAAGAAAAAATGCCGCACTGGATTATACGGTCGATGTAAAGTTAAGAGCGGAAGAATTTTTTAACCAAGCTTCAGTTGATAAAATAACCAAGCTTCAGCGCACTGTGTTAGCGGGTTTGCCCGGAGCAGAAGAAGGATACACCATCGAACAATTTCAGCAGGCACTGGACGAATACAAAACAATCGATGAACAGAAACTAAGAGTGCATCTTTACGAATTCATACAGGCGATTGCCCCGATGGCCGAGCAGGTAGGAGTTCAATTAGCTATTCATCCGGATGATCCACCCTTCCCCATTTTTGGCTTGCCGCGCGTAGTCAGTACGGAGCAAGATGCCTTTCAACTAATAAACGCTTTTGACTCCACAGCCAACGGACTTTGCTTTTGCACCGGATCTTTTGGTGTGCGCAGCGACAATGATTTAACCGGTATGGCACATCGTCTGGCATCAAAAATTAATTTCATTCATTTGCGCAGCACGAAACGCGATGAAGTGGGGAATTTCTTTGAGGCCAATCACCTGGATGGCGATGTGGATATGCCAGCCGTGATGAAAGAATTAATTCTTGAAAACCATAAAAGGAAGAAACCGATTCCATTTAGACCCGATCATGGCCATCAAATGTTGGACGACTTAAACAAAAAAACGAATCCAGGCTACTCTGCTATCGGCCGCTTGCGCGGGTTAGCTGAACTAAGAGGATTGGAAGCAGGAATAAACCTTATCTTGAATGGCTGAATGCTTGGATTACTATCTAAAACAATAACCAAGCTATCAATCACCAAAATATTGTACGGGAAAATAATTTCATTAAAGGAAAATTTCTTTCACCTAAGGTCAAAGGTTATTGGTACCTCTTTATCGGTAAAGGTTGTAATGTGGTATTGGTCGAAATTATCCGGACTCCGCATGATTAAATCAGTACTATGATTAATGCTAAAAATGTATACCTCATGACTATTTTTATAGAGAAAGGATATCCAACTATCAGTCTAATTCTTAGAAATTCTCAATTAATAATTGCGATCATTAGTGGCCAGTTAAAATAGATCAAAATTTAATTTAATATAGTTTTGTTCTTTGACATCTTGATAAGTAGGGTTTGATAACAGGTCTTTCAACGGGATTTTGTCAAGCAGTGCAACACTTAATATCTGCAATATTTCGTAGTTGGAACGATTCGCCTTTAGTTTTCTTTTTATGATCACCACCAAACAATAGGTGATGATCGCGGTATAGATTTGAACCTTCACGCCATTGGGTGATGTTCCCCAAAAGGATTTCACTTTGAGATGTTGCTTTATCCATTTGAAGAAGAGTTCAACTTTCCAACGGAACTTGCAAAGCAATGCTACGCTACGTCTTCTGGTACCAGATCAAAATTGTTGGTGATGAAGACGAATCGCTTTTGTGTTTCCTTATCAACAAATCGTATTCTCCGCAGATGGCCTAAATATTTTTCTGAGGAATAGAAGCCTTTCAGATTGATCGTCTGGTCACAAAGCACACCGTTTTTCTTTTCAACTTTGCGAGAAGCAACACGGACAAAATTCAAGTTTCCTTTAGCGCGGGTTTCAACCAAATCAGATTTTTATGATATGATCTTAAAATCCAAATCTGTGGGTTTAGACTTTGAACTAGAAAATAAAAAAATCCCC
>Ga0226658_10000058_pt1 | contig 41638 bp, 29 predicted proteins | sample OliLak19BULKMAT1_FD_169091 | JGI IMG/M metagenome (GOLD analysis project Ga0226658, IMG submission 169091) | Freshwater microbial mat bacterial communities from Lake Vanda, McMurdo Dry Valleys, Antarctica - Oligotrophic Lake LV.19.BULKMAT1 (v2)... | ecosystem: Environmental > Aquatic >... | reverse complement strand
CGGCTGTGGCGGTGAGCGTTGCTTTGGTGATTGAAAGCGTGCCATCATTTAAACTAATGACATAGTTATTCGCACTCCCTCCTGCTAGCCCAATAAAGTAAGACCCGACACTGCTTGTGATCAAAGCTGAACTACTTGCAGTTGGTTCCGAAATAGATGAAGAGTTATCTGAACCTAAAAAACCAGAATAAGATATCGTGAATAACGGATCAGGCTGGCCATATTCTCTTGCCATGTTATCTGCTGTAGCCGCCAATGTTGCTTTTGATACAAAAAGCGTAGCTGATGACAACCCTTGATAATTTACGTCATTAATGGTGGCAACCACAGAATAACTATTTGCATTTGTTGGTGGAGTGGATGACCCATTATATGTGATATCAACGGAAAGACCTGCCGGAACTGTGCTAGCGCTTACAATTCTTGGGTCCGAATCATAGGCTTGACTAAGGCTCGTAAGATTAATCGTTGCGGTTGCTTTTGATGTAACCAATGTAAAAGTCTGAACATCAAACTGCGAGTTATCCGCTGTTTCCCTTACTGTGAACTCGAGTGGAAAACTTCCTGTTTGAAAAATCGGCCCTGAAATAGAAGCTGTACCGTCCGAATTGTCTATTAACGACAAGCCACTTGGTAACGTACCGCTGCTTAACAAAATCTCTCTTGCGTTTAGTCCAGAAGACACAATGTTATAAATGTAGGTGTCTCCGTACGTTCCACTAGTGATCGGCAGACTAGTGAAACTAGTCTGCGCAAAGGAAAATTGGGTTAACAGTGATGCTACTATCCAAACCAAATGCTTTAGATTAAACCCCAACTTAGCCATAGCTACTATTTGACAAAAAGAAAATCTCTTTGAATCAACAAAGTTACTAACCTTACGGATATTTTTGCTGAAATTTTATAAACACACATGGAATTGACTTTTTGGATTGGATTGCTGGTTATCATTTATACTTATTTAGGTTATCCAGTTCTGCTATTTCTAATCGTTTCGATCAAAAGAAAAATCGTGCCGAGTTCCAAAATATTTTTTCAGCCTGATGAATTGCCATCAATCACATTATTAGTGGCTTGCTTTAATGAAGCCGAAATACTAAAAGACAAAATTAAAAACACACTTCAACTCGATTATCCACTAGATAAGTTGAAAATCTATTTTGTAACTGATGGATCTACAGATAATAGTGTCGATCTCATTTATCGATACCCCAACATCAAGTTGTTTCACGAAAATGAAAGAAAGGGGAAAAATGCTGCAGTTAACCGAGTAATGAAACATGTTGAAACACCCATCATTGTGTTTTCTGACGCCAACACATTTTTAAACAAACAGGCATTAAAAATGCTTGTGAGGCATTTCAAAGACACCCAAGTAGGTGCAGTGGCGGGTGAAAAGCGGGTCATTCAAACCAACTCAGAAAATGCTGCAGGCTCTGGCGAAGGGGCTTACTGGAAATATGAATCTAAGCTAAAGACTTGGGATTCTGAACTCAAAACGGTAGTGGGTGCTGCAGGCGAACTCTTTTCAATCCGAACTAGCCTCTATGAAGAAGTTCCAACTGGTGTACTGATTGAAGATTTTCGTCTCTCAATGAAAATCGCTGAAAAAGGATTGAGGGTTGTTTACGAGCCAGCAGCTTATGCAATGGAAATGAGTTCTTTCTCCATCGAAGAAGAAAGTAAACGCAAGGTAAGGATATCGGCCGGTGGCCTCATTGAAGTCGCGCATTTCATTTTTTTACTGAATGTATTCAAATATGGATGGCTAAGCTTCCAATATGTTTCACACCGCATGCTTCGATGGACGCTCGCACCACTTTTTTTACCACTGGTTTTGATCGCCTCGATTTACTTGGGCTTAAAGGGTTCTTTGTTTTATGGTGTAATAGCCGCACTCCAAATAGGATTCTATGTAGGCGCGCTCGTGGGCCATATTCTAAGGAACAACAAAACCAATTCTGGCGTCTTGTTCGTGCCTTACTATTTTGTTTTTATGAATGTATCAGTATATCAAGGCTTATGGATGCTTATTCAAAAAAAGCAAACACACGTATGGGCAAAAGCCCAACGCAAGGCACATATTATTTAATCACGGATGTATTGTTTAGCTCCTCCTCGATTACACGACAGATTTCCCCAACTGAATTTTCCCACGTATGCGAGCGGGCAAACGCTATTCGCTTTATCTTGTTCTCGTTATTATTATCAAGTAATGCCCTACCTACCAATTCAATAAACTCTTTTGGGTTAGAAGCCAAGTATGTGTGCTCTTGGAATACCTCCATTGCTTTGGTTTTAGTTGCCACGGTAGGCTTTCCCATCGCCAAATATTCATCTATTTTGCGCGGATAATTTCCGATCGTTAACAGACTGACCAACTGTGGGTTAATGCATACATCAAAGCCTGATACATATCCAGGCAGCAGACTGGGGTCTCTCCTACCTAAAAAATAAACGTTAGATAATTGATGTAATTCTGATCTTTTAAACTCTTCATCTTCAGGGCCAACTAAAACCAGACTCCAGTTGGGTTTCTCCTTAGCCAACAATACCAATAAATCAATATCCAAACGCATGGCCGTTAAAAAACCTATATAGCCGACAATGGGCTGCGGTATTCTTTTCAAATCCTGCGGAAGTTCTTTTACGAACTGTTCATCAAACATTTCTACCTCACAGCCTTGTCCTACATAGAATGATTTTGGATTAGATTTTTCTGCATACTCCTTTAAGTACGTTGAATTAGCCACTACTGCGTCCACCATTTTCATCAACGCAGGCTCGACCCATGTGCCCTTTCTTTTAAAGTATGGTTGAGCAATCAAATAATCTCGTAGATAATATAAATAATAAACTGGGCGTAGAAATTCTTTAAGATGGAAACCATTAAACATATAGTTATCGTTGAACAAGACATACTTATCAATGGCCAACTTATTCAATCCGTCTTGCACACTTGAAGCGTAACGCTTACCGTTATAGAAATTTATGACTCTGTATAACCAGTTTATAGGTATCCAATTAATAGAAATCACTATTGAAAGCGGAGATAGTACCCAGAGATTGGGTTGCACATTTAAAAGATGATCAAGATTGAAACGCTTTCCTTTATTTTTTATTACGCTGACAACATCATCAGGAGGATTTACATATACAACTCGCTGTTTTTTAGCCAGCTCTAAAGCAATATTTCTAGCGTTACTTCCAACCTCAAAATCCCAAGGCTGGGAGGCTATAATCACAAAATCACGTAGAGGCATGTTTAAAGGCATTAAGAGTCGGCAATATTCAAATTTATTATGCTTGAAAATGAAATTGAGCCAAAAGTCTTAAAATGGGATTTTTTTTGCCAATTAAGGACAAAAACGAGAAAGCGCCAAAAAACATCATCTAATAAAATAAATATTACATCCCCGATAATACAATCTATTACCTCTATCGGTTGCGGAAATAAATTCCAAATCATGCAAACGGTTACGTTAACTAAACAATATAATAATCTCCTTTTTCGAGGTCATTAAAGGAAGTTTGTACTATTTTTACAACTGTCAATTAGCTGGAATAAGTGTCATCCATTGAATTAAAATTCGGGTGTCCATCGTATTAATTTGTGCCCACTAGTTGACAAAACATACTTTGGTACGAATAATGACTTTGGTGCTTGCATGAAACATAAAATACTTATTATCGAAGACGATGCGCCACTTCGCTACCTTCTGGGAAGAATTTTGGGTGATAAGTTTGAAGCGGTTATTGAAAATGATCCGATTTCGGCAATGGGGTGGCTTTCAAAAGGTAACTTGCCTAACCTAATTTTATGCGATTTCGATCTGCCGAGAATAAATGGTTTAGACTTCATTAAGAACCTTCGCCAAAGTGGCGCTTTCAGCCAAATACCGCTAGTGATGCTTTCTGGGACGTCCGACAAGAGAGTAATTGAAGATTGCCTGGCATCAGGCGCAAGTGCGTTTTTGGGAAAACCATTCGACCCAGATCATTTGATAGGAACGATTTCAAAAGTGCTAAAGTCAGTTGAAACTTATGCATAGCCAAGCAGCTGATCTCTTTGTGAGTTCAAAACTGTACCTAGCATGCATTGGGGCAGCAACGGAAATGGCTGTGATTAGGAAATGGTTGCCAAATGCAGATTTGAAATTTGTGTCATTTGAAGAGTTCAAAACCCTAAAAATTGGCGGTGAGCTGCCATACGCAGTTGTGGTTTATACCACTAAAATCCCTGTATCCTTTATTAAGGAACTGCACAGCATTAGAACTTTACTCGAAGGAACTTCTATTCCTCTAATGGTGATCGGCACTGACTTTAGTTTGCAAGACAAGAGATTTTTACTAACTAACGGAGCAGATGATTGCATCAATAGTAATTCAAATCATGATGGCTTTGATCGATGGATAGAATTCTTAACACTTTCTAAAAAGGTTGCTTTAACGAAGAATCCGATAAAAATCGAAAATGAAGAACACAAAATACCGTTCACAAAACGAGCTTTTGATGTCGTTGCATCCTCTTTTGCATTAATTCTTCTGAGCCCTATCTTGTTAATAATTGCGTCAACTATAAAGTTGGAATCAAAGGGCCCTGTAATTTATTCCTCTAAGCGAGCGGGCAGCGACTATAAAGTTTTTAATTTCCTTAAATTCAGATCCATGTACGTGGGTGCGGATGCAGAATTGATAAAGATCAAACACCTGAACCAGTACGGAAATGGGGAAGGCAACTCGGTTTTTTTCAAGTTAGAAAATGATCCGCGTGTCACTCGAGTAGGCAACTTCTTACGTAATACGAGTTTAGACGAACTCCCTCAATTACTTAATGTTTTGAAAGGTGATATGTCGATAGTAGGAAACAGACCTTTGCCCCTTTATGAAGCGCAAATGCTTACCAAAGATTACGCTGCCATGAGATTTCTTGCACCTGCCGGAATTACTGGTTTATGGCAAGTAACAAAGCGAGGCAAAAAAGAGCTGTCAGAAGAAGAGCGAATCGAATTAGATGTTGAATATGCAAATAACCATAGCTTAAAAAACGATATCAATATTGTAATGAAAACATTGCCCGCGCTAGCGCAAGAGGTTTCTGTTTAACTTAAGTTTAGCGCCATGTGGGTTTGGATCGAGTTGTTTATTTTTTGTTATTTTTTATTCGTAGCCGCTTACAGTCTACTCTTCTCTATTGCCGGGGTATTTTATAGAACACCAATCTTTAAACCCGCGATACGCAATTTTAAAATTGCTGTATTAATACCATCCTTTAAGGAAGATAGTGTAATTATAGGGGTTGCAAGGCAAGCCTTAGAACAGTCTTATTCAAAATTAAATTACGATGTAGTTGTCATTGCCGATTCGCTACAAGCAGAGACTTTAAACAAATTGCACGAATTGGATATTATTGTTCACGAAGTTCACTTCGATAAAAGCACCAAGGTAAAGTCACTGCAAAGTGTGCTAAATCGTTATTCAACATACGATATCGCTGTTATCCTAGATGCCGATAACGTGATGCATTCAGAGTTTCTGATCAAAATAAACGGATGTTTTAATAACGGATGGAAAGCCGTGCAGGGACAGCGTACAGCAAAAAACAGAAACACTCCTTTTGCGGTTTTGGATGGTCTTAGCGAAGCAATCGCCAACCACATCAACCGACAGGGCTCAATTGCCTTGGGTCTTTCCAGTCCCATCATAGGTTCGGCAATGGCCTTCGACTATAAATTGCTCAAGAATACATTGAACACCATGGACTCCATCGGTGGATTCGATAAAGAGCTTCAATTAAAAATTCTAGAAAGCGGCACCAAAATCCATTACGTAAAAGATGCTGTTGTTTTGGACGAAAAAGTAGATAATCCCGAGGTTTTCGAAAACCAGCGCAAGCGTTGGATGTCTAGTCATTACGTTTATTTCAAAAAATTCTTTTCAAAAGGAATTGTCAGTCTTTTCAACGGAGACCTTTCCATATTTAACATCGCAATACTTTACAATATCCAGTTGCCCCGCATGATGAACTTGGGGCTGCTGACAATCGTTTCTGCATTGGCAATACTGGCTAGAAATTATCTAACCTTCCCTTTTTGGTATTGGTTATTGCTATTATTTCTCTATGCTCTAAGTTTTATACTGGCTATCCCAACTAGCTATTTCAATAAATCTTTCTTTATGGCCTTGCTTACAGCACCTAAGGCTTTTATCACTATTTTCGCGCTTCATTTCAAGCTCAAAGGAGCCAATAAGAAATTTATCCATACACCGCATAAACAGCATTAGCAGACGTGTCTCAACCAACACCATTTGTTTCGTTTATCACGATCAACTATAACCAGCTTACAATTACGCTAGCGTTTTTGCGTTCGCTTAAAAAATTGAGTTACCCAAACTATGAAGTGATTGTAATCGACAACGATTCATTTGAAAATCCTGCCGAAGCCATCACCAGCGAGTTCCCTTCTGTTCGATTTTATAGGACGAAAAAAAATTTAGGCTTCACAGGCGGAAATAATTTAGGGCTGAAATTGGCAAAAGGCGACTTCTATTTTATTGTAAATAACGATACAGAAATAGCAGATACTAACTTGATTGAAAAATTGATTGAACCATTCTATTTAGATTCAAGTATCGGCATGGTTAGCCCCAAAATTAGATATTTTGATTACCCAACCGTTATTCAATTTGCTGGTTACAATAAGATCAATTCTTTCACAGGGCGCAATAGCCAAGTGGGAGATGGAGAAGAAGATAGAGGTCAATATAACACATCTGGCTATACTCATTATGCCAACGGAGCAGCCATGATGGTGAAAAAAGAAGTGCTGGAAAAAGTTGGCGTGTTTACCGATCATTTTTTTCTCTGCTATGAGGAACTAGATTGGTCTGCACAAGCCATTAAACACGGCTTCAATATTTACTATCAAAGCGCAGTTTACTTGTTGCACAAAGAATCGATCTCCATAGGTAAGACTTCTCCTTTGAAGGTGCATTACAACAATCGTAACCGCATTATGTTTATGCGCAGAAATACAAATGGTTTTGAACTTACTTGTTTCTTGGTGTATTTAATTCTACTCACTATCCCTAAAAACATTATTACTTTTCTAGTAAAGCGACAGTTCAACCATTTACGCGCATTTATTACCGCTTTGATCTGGAATGTGAAAAACATTTTCATTTACCGGAAGATACCATTCTATACAACTTTAGATCACGTTTCATCAGACCTAATTCAAAAATAGCGCATGTGTGGTATAGCCGGATTTTGCGATTTCAACAATACCCTCTCCGAGGAGGTACTCATTAAAATGACCCGCACATTGTCGCATCGTGGGCCAGATTCGGAAGGGTACAAAATGATAACCGAAAATAACTATAGGCTTGGGCTTGGCCATAGAAGGCTATCGATACTTGATCTCTCCGAAAAAGGCAATCAGCCGTTTGTCAGGCATGGCATCTCGATCATATTTAATGGCGAAATCTATAATTTCAAAGAAATTCGTGAACAACTAATCCAACTAGGCTATACGTTCGACTCAGATACCGATACAGAAGTTATTATTGTTGCCTACAAAGCTTGGGGAATGGATTCAATCGACAAATTCATTGGCATGTTTGCCTACGTGTTGTATGATCCGGCCCAATCTGCATTGTTTCTTGTTAAAGATCGAGTTGGGGTAAAACCTCTTTACTATTACTTCGACAATCAAACACTGTTGTTTGCATCAGAGTTAAAGTCATTTCATCAAAATCCAGCCTTCAAAAAAGAGATTGACAACAATGCGCTGGCCTTATACCTTCAATATAGCTACATACCTACACCCTATTGTATTTTTAAGAATACCCATAAGATTAGACCGGGACACTATTTAAAATTTAATCTGACTAATAAATCTTTTCAAGAAGTAAAGTATTGGGATGTGAACGATGCCTACAATCAACCCAAACTTTCCATTAGTTTTGATGAAGCAGTGGAAGAAACCGATCGGTTACTGAATTCTGCGTTCAATTTCCGAATGGTAGCGGATGTGCCTGTTGGTGTTTTTCTCAGCGGTGGCTACGACAGTACGGCCGTCACTTCCATCCTTCAAAAAAACAGGACGGAAAAAATAAAAACCTTTACGATCGGATTCCGAGAAGCAAAATTCAACGAAGCGAAAGAAGCAAAAAAAATAGCTGAGTATTTAGGCACTGATCACACTGAATACTACTGCACTGCTCAAGATGCCATTAATGTATTTCATCAATTACCTTTTGTGTACGATGAACCTTTTGCTGACAACTCTGTGGTTCCAACAATCCTAGTAAGTCAATTAGCGCGCAACTCTGTTACGGTTGCCCTTTCTGGTGACGGTGGTGATGAGATTTTCGCTGGCTATAATAAATTCAGTCAGTCGATTGGTTATACCAGCCAATTGCCAAAAGCGGTACAAACCTTATTGGCAAAAGGAATGGAACTGGTTAAACCAAATATCATTCCTTATTTTTCAAACACACACAACTTCAGCAGTCGCTACGAAAAGATGCATGACATTTGGCAATCGCATAGTCCTTTTGTGGCGTTGAAAGCCATCAGTCAATATATCACTCTCCAAGAAACGAAAAAGATACTGAACGTAGATTTTACAAACCAGCATACTTATTTTGATGATGAAGGTCTGTTAAACTCAGGCAATGACGCCCTTAATAAGTTGTTAGCGATCGATTACAAAACATTCTTGATGGATAACAACTTGGTAAAAATCGATCGCGCAACTATGTCTGTCGGGCTAGAGGGACGCGAGCCTTTTCTTGATCAACGTGTTATTGAGTTTGTAGCCCAACTTCCCTCCGATTATAAAATAAGAAATGGAGTAACTAAAGCACTTTTAAAAACCATTGTTCATAAATATATCGACCCAAAACTGATGGATAGGCCAAAGATGCCGTTCATTGCTCCCCTTACTGTTTGGTTCAAAAATGAAATGAAGGAATTACTACACGAACATCTAAATGAAACGTCACTTCAAAAGCAAAACATATTTCGGGCGAAGGAAGTAGTGAAGTGGAAAGATCAGTATTTGGCAGGTGTCAGCATAAGCCATCAGAAAATTTGGAATATTTTACTGTTCCAGCTTTGGTATAACAAATGGATGAACTAACAACTAACTTTGCTCAATATTGAAAGTATGAATCAATCAGAAATACCAAATTATACCCGATACGCTGACATCAAGCGTTTAGAGTTTATAAAAACTAAGCTCACTCAGTCAATTCCTTTAAATGGTACTGTGCTAGATGTAGGTTGCGGCAACGGAATTATTAGTCTACAATTAGGCAAACAGGGCTATCGAGTGCACGGGATCGACATGAGCGATAAGTCGGTCGAAAATGCGAAACGAAAAAACCCATTTAGCAATGTAACCTTTAGCGTGATGGATGCTGAAACACTTCGGGCATCTGGTCAGCGGTACAACGCTATTGTGTGTTCTGAGGTGCTAGAACATCTTCACCACCCATCTGGGTTAGTGAAACAGTTGTATGAGATTCTTGACGACAACGGCATCCTATTAGTAACCGTACCTAATGGAAAAGGGCCCCGTGAATCGCTGGTGACAAAACCTTTTTTAAGACTTCGTAAAAAAAATAATTGGGTATGGAGGTCTGTTGCGGGATTAAAAAAATCATTGGGATATTCCGGAACCACCATTCAATCAGATAATGATAACCTAGATCATATTCAGTTTTTTACCAGAAAGCAACTTAGAAGTCTATCACAAGAAAACGGATTCACGATCAATGCTATTCAGAGCTCAAATTTTATAGATGACATCTTCCCCATTTCTCTACTTACCAAGCGATCCTTGGCACTACAGAAAATGGACAGTAAAGTTGCGGACGCACTACCAACCTCCTTTACGGGAGGTTATTTGATGGTCTGGAAAAAGAAATAATGTTATGACCAGTGCCCGCAAGATTCTTATTACCATACGACAAGGCAAGATCGGTGGTGGAGAATCGCACGTACTAGATTTAATCAAACACCTGGATCGAAACCGTTACGAGCCCATTGTCCTTGCTTTTACAGACGGTATCATGATCAATATCATACAGCAATGGGGTGTAAAAACACATGTCATCTATACCGAAAAACCATTCGACTTTTTAGTCTGGCGAAAAGTGGAGAGATTTTTGAAAGAGCAACGTATTGAACTAGTACATGCACATGGAACGCGCGCTAATTCAAACGTGTTTTGGGCTGCCCAGCGACTGAATCTACCGATCATTTATACAGTGCACGGTTGGTCGTTTCATCAAGATCAGAATTTTTTCGTGCGCACCTTGCGCGAAGCAGGTGAACGTTTTTTGATTAATCGCTCCAAACTTACCATCTGTGTTTCGAAAAGCAATTTGAAAGATGGAGAAGAGCGCGTTGGGCTCACTCGTTCAATTATCATAAACTACGGAATTGATCTTGACAAATTTGATCCAAATAAAAAATACAAAAACCTCAAACAAGAGTTGGGTATTACCGAAGACGAAACACTCGTAGGTTACATGGCTCGCATCACCATTCAAAAAGACCCGCACACATTAATGCATGCCATTGCAGAAGTTTTGAAAAGAACCAAACAAATAAAATTCTTAGTGATTGGCGATGGTGATCTTAAAGAAAGCGCGGTAGCTTTAGCAAAAAAATTAGGGATAGACGGCAACGTCATTTTTCAAAATTTCAGGCAAGATACCCCCAACGTACTTGCAGGCATTGACATCTATTGCTTGCCCAGTCTGTGGGAAGGCTTGCCCATTGGGCTTTTGGAAGCGATGGCCATGCGCAAAGCGATAGTAGCCACACCTGTAGATGGAACTAAGGAGGCCATAGAAGATAAATTTTCAGGTTTATTTATACCCCCGCAATCTCCAAATGAATTGGCAAATGCCATAATCCATCTGCACGAAAACAAAGGACTGCTTTATTCACTTGGCCAAAATGCACGACACATTATTGAGCAACGATTTGAAGTGAAGAGGATGGTACGCGAAATAGAAAATGTCTATTCTTCATTTTTAACAAGTAAAAAGGTGATCACTCGCCCTTTAAAAATTGGAATTGAAGCTCAACGCTTATTTCGCGAGAAAAAGCATGGACTTGAAATTGTAGCGCTGGAAATCATCCGCTATTTACAAGTAGTCGATCAAGTAAATCAATACGTTGTATTTGTAAGAAGTGATAAAGATAATACCTGTATTAAGGAGACCCATAACTTTAAGATACGCGAGATTGAAGCGGGGTCTTTTCCAGAGTGGGAGCAAATTAAATTACCTCGCGCAATCAAAGAAGAGAAGATTGACTTACTACATTGCACGGCCAATACCGCTCCGCTCTTCACCAATGTACCCTTGGTGTTGACATTGCACGATATTATTTTTTTGGAGGGAACTCAATTTAGAGGAAACTATTATCAAAACCTGGGAAACATCTACAGGAGAATCATTGTAAAGAAAGTTGCGAAAAAAGTAAAGCAGATACTCACAGTTTCTCATTGGGAGCAAGCCCAAATTATTGAAAAACTGAAATTGAACACCAGCAAAGTAAAAGTAATTTACAACGCTGTAGAGAGCTCTTTCAAGAAAATGAAAGAATCGGAAACATCAATAGCTCGAAAAAAATACAATCTGCCACCTGCTTTTGTTTTGTTCTTTGGCAACACGGCAGACAAGAAAAATACTCATGAAACATTGCGCGGATATATTCATTATTACCAAGGCGCAGAAGAAAAGAAATTGCCATTAGTTGTGGCAGGGGCGTTTCAAGATTATGTTAATCAAGAAATAGACATCATTAATCCTTCACCCGAAATTAAATCAAACATTATCACGATTGGCTATGTTCCTTTCAACGAACAACCAGCGCTTTACAACTTAGCAAGTTTATTTCTATATACGTCCAAGCGAGAAAGCTTTGGACTGCCAATAATAGAATCCATGGCGTGCGGGACTCCTGTAATTACATCTCATGCCTCCGCAATGCCAGAGGTTTCACAGGATGCCGCCTACTTAATCGATCCCAATGATCACATTTCTATCGCAAATGGCATAAGAGAAGTTATTTCTAATCACGAGCTTAGGAGTAATCTGATCGAGAAAGGCTTCAAACGGGCAAATGATTTTAGTTGGACAAAGACAGCACAGGAGCTAATAAGGGTATATTCAGAAATAGCATTAAAATGAAAATTCAATATTTTGCCCTGATAGCACTACTTGTTAGCCACACGTCAAAGCTATACGCGCAAAAAATAGATACCATTCAGTGTAAAGTGGAAACTGTTGCCGCCTTGCCGAAATCTCTGACAGAAATATCGGGGATGGTGTATACCAAAGATGGATTTTGGGTGCACAACGATGGTGATAATGGATCCTTCATAATGTTGTTATTGAAAGATGGGACTATTCAAACGGTAAAAAAAATAACCAATGCTCCCAATTATGATTGGGAAGATATGGCTGTGGATCCATCAGGTAATTTATTTATTGGCGACATTGGGAATAATAATAATAACAGGCGCGAGTTTCAAATTTATAAGATCAGTAATCCACTCGTTACTGAACAAACACGAATAGAATCACAAAAAATTGAATTTGATTATCCCGATCAGAAAGAATTTCCTCCAAAGGGAAAACACTTAAAATACGATGCAGAGGCGTTGATTTATTTTCAGGATTCACTTTTCATTTTCAATAAAAACAGAACGCAACCATACAATGGATATTTGAGAATGTACAAAGTGCCAGCAAAGCCGGGAAAGTATCATGCACTACTTTCAGACAGCATTCTACTTGGCGGAAAGAACATGTTGAATTCTTGGATAACTGGAGCCGATATTTCAAACGATGGCAAAAAATTGGCGCTATTAAGTCATGACAAGATTTGGATCCTTGAAAACTTCAAGGGTAGTCATTTTTTTAAGGGGAAGATACGCGTTTTGAAACTAAACCACTTTTCTCAAAAAGAGGCTATCTGCTTTGATGGTAATGGTGACTTATTTGTAGCAGACGAACTTTTCGAAAATATTTTAGGGGGTAATTTATATCGAATAACCAAATTCAAGTGAGTTTTGGCGCTTTTCATAAAATCATAATTGAGATCAACTTCTCTTTTTGATCAAACTGCCTATTTTTACTTGATATTGCCCGCTTAGTTATAGCATTTTCATGATTCGGTTACGTACTATTCTTGCCTTTTCAATCTGCTCACTTTTCTGTGCGTCTAAAAGTGAAGCTCAGCAAACAGCCAAGATGACCAATGGTGGAACAGGCTATCTAGAAAAGCTTCCGCCAGATTATGCTTCCAACCCCACGCGAAAATACCCTGTCATTTTTTTCTTGCATGGCTCTGGCGAAACAGGAAATGGATCACCGTCTGATTTAAATAAATTAAAAGTAAATGGAATACCTAAGATAATAGAGGGTGGTCACAACATGTGCTTCAATGTGAATGGTGTGGATGAATGCTTTATTGTTATTTCACCTCAACTTGGCAATCAGGGAGGCTGGTGGCCAAGTATTCAGAACGATGTATTTAACTATGTGCTGAGCGGGCCACAAAATTATCGAATCGACCTGAATCGCGTTTACTTAACTGGGTTGAGTCTTGGTGGCTGGGGAGTTTACATAGGCGCTGGAGACCCAGGCGTAGCCGACATCTTTGCAGCTATCGCTCCAGTATCTGCATTTGGTAACGGAAACGGTTGCACAATATCTGCACGAAAAATTCCGGCATGGGGCTTTCATGGTACCTCAGACGGAAGTATAACCTATAGTACAGGGCTACAAGAATTCAACAACATTATAAACTGCACAACTCCTGTACCTACAGCCGAATTAAAATGGACTCCATATTCAGGAGGAGGGCACAACATTTGGGAAAATTTTGCTTACCGAACAGATAACAATCTTCACACTCCTAATTTGTACCAATGGATTTTGACAAAATCAAAAAGTAATTTACCTAGCCTAGTTGTCAATAACCCACCTTCCGTTTGCTCCCCGTCTACTATTGACCTCACCGTATCGAGTATCACGGCTGGATCTACTGGAGGGATGACATTTACTTATTGGACAGACGCTAACGCATCTTCTTCGTATGCAACACCGACCTCAGCAATAGCGGGAACTTATTATGTTAAAGGAACATTGGGTGCAACTAATGTTATCAAACCCGTGACAGTAATAGTGAATGCAAAACCCACAATCACGATCACAAATCCAGCATCTATTTGTCTATCCGCTAATACAAATCTTACCGCACTGAGTATTACTACAGGGTCTTCTGCCAACTTAACTTTCACTTACTGGACGAATGCCGTTGCTACTAGCTCTTATTCAACACCTAGCGCAGCTTCCGTAGGTACATACTTTATTAAGGGAACAGCTACTAATGGCTGTTCGGATGTAAAGCCTGTGACCGTTTCAGCTAATCCTACGCCTACGGTAGTAGCCATCAATCCCCCAACGGTGTGCCCGACTACGAGCACGGATATCACTACCGCGGCTGTAACTTTGGGCTCTACTCCGGGGCTTACGTTTTCTTATTGGACGAACTCAATAGCAACCAATATTCTCACCTCACCTATCTCCGTAAATGCTGCTGGCACCTACTATATCAAGGGAACTAATTCATTTGGATGTTTTGACATTAGGCCTATTACAGTAAGTCAGTTTGCTGCGCCCACTTTAACCATTACTAATCCGCCTCCCGTATGCTTTCCATCAACAATTGATTTAACATCGGCTACTGTTACGATTGGCTCGGCCCCAAGTCTACTGTTTACTTACTGGACAGATGCCAGTGCATTAACTCCTTATACAACTCCAGGTGCCGCAACAGGGGGTACTTATTATGTCAAGGCAACAAATGCTAACTCCTGCTATACAATTAAACCGGTCATGGTATCCATCAGCACCAATCCTACCGTAATCATTACCAACCCAGCAACGGTGTGCCCAACAAGCACGGTTGACTTAACGGTAGCTCCTATCACAAGCGGATCCTCGCCAAGTTTAGTTTATACCTATTGGGCTAATTCAATAGGCACAATACCATTAGCGAACGCTGCTTTTGTTTCCGCAGGAACCTATCACACCAAAGGAACTAATTCATCTGGATGTTTTGACATTAGGCCTGTTACAGTAAGTCAGTTTGCTGCGCCCACTTTAACCATTACCAATCCACCTCCCGTATGCTTTCCATTGACAATTGATTTAACATCTCCCTCAATAACATCTGGTTCTTCAAGTGGACTTGGCTTTTCTTATTGGAAAAATTCCTCGGCTACCTCGTCCCTCACAAATGCATCTGCCGTAAATTCTTCAGAAACTTTCTATGTTAAAGGAACTGATTCTAACAATTGCTTTGTTGTTGCTTCAGTATCCACCACTCAATATTCACAACCCGCGGTAACTGTCTCGCCACCGAATTCTACCATTTGTAGTACTTCATCAACGACCATCCTACTTTCTACCTCCAATGCTGTTGCATCTACTTTTAGCCGGACCGCAAATATCATAAATGGAAATGTCAGCGGTTTTAGTGGAGGCAGTGGAAGCAGTATCGCACAGGCACTGATCACTGACAACATTGGAGGAACTATTCGATATACCGTCCAAGCATTTTCCACTATTGGCAACTGTCCTAGTATACCCATTACAACAGACGTACAAATAGGAGCCGTTCCTACTGCGTCTATTAATACCGCACTAAGTTCACCCGTAATTAATAATGGAGGCACTACCAATATCGTCATTCAGAATCCAAACAATGTAGCAGGTACTACTTTCTCTTGGACGCCTTCTATTCTTTCAGGAACGGTTGTCGGTTTTATCTCTGGAACAGGATCCACCATTTACCAAGCGCTGAATAAAACATCTACCAACGGAACGATTAGATATACCATTACTCCAAAAGCTGGAAGCTGCGAAGGCATTCCTATCACTTTTGACGTAAAATTAAACAACCCGCCCATCGCTAATGCCGGTGCAAATTTGAGCATCACCTTACCCACCAATTTTATCATTTTGAATGGCTCAGCGACAGACACAGACGGAAGCATCATATCCACGGCATGGTCAAAGGTATCAGGACCAGCGCAATTCAGCATTGAAAGCGAATATAGTCTTACACCAACTGTCAATAATTTGATAGAAGGCACCTATCAATTTACTTTATTCGTACAAGATAATGATAGCTACATAGGTCTTAATACCATGACTTTGGAGGTCAAGCCGAAAACAAATACTCCTCCTACGGTGTCGGTTGGAGCAGATGTAACAATTAAACTTCCAACTAATCAAATTACAGTTAAAGGTACAGCTACGGATGGTGATGGAAGTATAAAATCAACTGGCTGGTCTCAGTTAAGTGGGAGAAAGACGATAATGGAAACAACTGTAAACGACCTTACTGTTACCGATTTATGGCAAGGCAAGTATACATTTCGATTTAGCGCTACAGATAATAATAATGCAACTGAGCATGCCGATATCAATATAACAGTACAACCCGAAGATGGCCAACCACCCTTTTCACGATCAAAATTTATTACGCCAAATGGAGACAACTGGAATGACAAATGGGTACTTGATCCCGATGTTTCCATCTATGGAAATTGTAAGTTGATCATTCTTTCGAATGCGGGAGAAAAGATCTTTGAATCAACAGGCTATCAAAATGACTGGGATGGTACACACGATGGTAAGCCACTGCCCCAAGATGTGTACTATTATATTTGTGACTGCGCCAACAAGAAAGAAACCGGCAGCATCACTATTCTGCGATGAAGAAAATATTAATTATGATCTTTTCTTCCCAATCGATGGCTGTCATACAGGCGCAGGATCTACCGTTGTATAATAATTTTTACAGTAATCCATTTTTTTACAATCCTTCCTTTGCAGGATCGAACAAGCAATCTCAGCTTGCCTTTTGTTATCGGCAACAATGGACGGGCATTGAGGGCGCGCCAAAATTTTCTAACCTTACTTTTACAGTTCCCCTTAACAAGCTTGGTTTCGGACTTTCAATTCATAACACGATGCGAGGAATTATCACCACCTCTTCTGCCCAAATTGCAATGAGTTATAAAGTTTCCTTCACCGCCAATACAAGTCTTGCGTTTGGGGCGTCTGTCGGTGCGGGAAGAAATGCGCTCGACTTAAATCAAGTGGATTTGAACGATCCCGGTATTGCAAGAATTGTAAGTAACAGTTTCTATTTCGAAGGGCAAACGGGTCTTCATTTTCAGCATAAGAAACTCGTTATCGGGTTTGCTCTTCCACAATTTTTTGATCGTACGTTGGTTGACACTCAAAGTTTACAAACCATTAACGTCAATCCGTTTCACGCAACTATCGGTAGTGTGCGGGTTAAATTCAATCTTGGAAAATCTATTTGTTTTGAACCTATTTTACTCTACAAAACCAATCGCACCGCTAACCAATGGGAAGGTTACGGAACATTTTACGTGAAAGAAACAGTGTGGTTCGGTGGGATTTATCGACAAAATTTTGGTGCTGCTGCAAACGCTGGTTTTCAAATCAGCAAACTGTTGCAATTCGGATACTCGTATGAATTTCCCACAAATGATGTATCACTATTCAATTTCAATACCCATGAGTTTAGGTTAACCGTGCTACTGGGTAAAGAGCGGGTTGCTGAACCAAAACGATCTAAACCAAAGCAACTACCTGCTGGATTAAAAAGAAGGTACTGAGAGTTTGCTAAAGCAACTTGTTTCAGCAAACTTTGCCAAAATTAAAATGCATGTTTCGCCTCAGTAACCCTTCTTGGATCAATTTTGAACTTCTGAATAAAATCAACGTTGATGAGATTTCTCAAGAGGTTTTTGAGGGCATCAATCAACGGTTAGATAAATTACAATCCGCGAAGCCCCTTGTATCGATTGTCATTGCTGCATATAATGAGCAAATAAACGTAATTCGTTGTATTGATTCCTTCGCAAATACTAAAACCACCTATCCCTTTGAAATTGTGGTAGTCGATAATAATTCATCGGATAGGACGGCCGAAGTTTTGAAGAAGATGAATATTCGCTACGTGTTTCAAAAAATACAAGGCTGCGGCATTGCACGCCAGCTTGGCATGGAGCAAGCAAAAGGCAAGTACATTCTTACCGGAGACGCGGATACACTCTATCCGCCACAATGGGTTGAAGAAATGATGAATCAGTTGTCCAAGCCGGGAGTCTCGTGTGTGTATGGCCGTTATTCATTTTTTGGCGATGAAAAAACTCCGCGCTGGAAACTAACTATTTATGAAACACTTAGCGATGTGTTCGCTTATGTTAAAAGCTACAAACGTCCCTTTCTAAACGCACTAGGCATGACCATGGGATTTGTAACGGAATACGGGTTGAAAATAGGCTATGTGGATACGAATATACGTGGCGAAGATGGGCGGCTTGCCTTTGATCTTATGAAATTCGGCAAAATAAAAGGTCTCATGACCAATCGGTCAAGGGTATGGACGGGCACCCGGACTATCGGTATGGATGGCTCGCTTACCAATGCGATAAAAAATCGAGTAGCTATGGCGCTTGCTAATTTCTCATCGATGTTCAGTAAACATGCCGATCATGATACTAAATCATCACCCAACAGCTCTGCAGAATTTGCTGCAAATGTGAAAGCGATCAAAAAAAATATCGGTTTGGGGAAGTAAATTACAAATTTCCCTTTCGCAGCTCTTCGGCTGCATACGCACAGGCACGTGCCGTCAGTGCCATATAAGTGAGCGATGGATTTTGAGTAGCTGAAGAAGTCATGCAGCTACCATCGGTGATGAATACATTTTTTACTTCGTGCATTTGATTGAACGCATTTAGTACAGAAGTTTTGGGATCACGCCCCATACGAGCAGTGCCCATTTCATGCACGGCAGCACCACCTGGAGTTTCATAACTAAACCCCTGAATGTTACTAAAGCCTGTCGCCAATAGCATTTCTTCTGCACTCGCTTGAATGTCTCGCTTCATGGCTTTTTCATTTTCGTGATACTGAAAATTAATCCTCACCAATGGCAACCCCCATCTATCCACTTGTTTTTTGTCCAATGAAATTCTGTTTTCAAAATAGGGCAATGTTTCCGCCCACGCTCCTATCCAAATTTTCCATTTGCCGGGTTGGGTCAATTGCTCCTTAAAATTTTCTCCAAATCCCGCCACAGCGTGAAGTTGATCTTCCCAGTTTTCGCGAAAAGCGCGACCTTGAAAACCATAACCTCGTAAAAATTCTTTTTGAGATGTGGCCGCGTTTACATTTCTAAATCTTGGCACATAAAATGAGCCAGGCGTGCGACCAGAATAATATTGATCTTCCAATCCGTCAAATTCACCTTCGGCACCCGTGCCAATAAAATGATCCATCAAGTTATGGCCAACTTGTTCGCTACTATTGCCAAGCCCACTGGGGAAAGCATTTGAAATTGAATTTAGCAGAATGGCTGCCGTAGCAATGGTAGAAGCGTTTAAAAAAACAATTTTGGCGTAATATTCCACTACTTCTTTAGAAACAGTATCTATTACCCTCACACCCGTTGCACGTTTTGTCTCTTGGTCATATAACACTTCTTGCACAACCGAAAAGGGCCGGAGTGTCAAATTGCCAGTTGCTTTAGCTGCTGGCAACGTGGCTGCATTGCTACTAAAATAAGCACCGAAGGGACAACCCCTACTACACAAGTTGCGATATTGACAGGGTCCCCTGCCGTTATGTTGTTGTGTTAAATTGGCAATGCGCGCTGGCGTAATTAATCGATCAGAAAATTTTTCGCTTATACCTAGTGCGAAATGTTTTTCCAAACAATTCATCTCTATAGCCGGGAGAAAATCCCCATCTGGCAAATGAGAAATATTCTCTGCCCTCCCGCTAAGGCCTATAAATTTTTCTACATAACTGTACCAAGGGGCAATATCGGTGTATCGTATGGGCCAATCTACCGCAATGCCTTCTTTTGCATTGGCCTCAAAATCTAAATCGCTTAATCGGTAACATTGCCGCCCCCATGTCAGCGACCTACCTCCTACCTGATAGCCGCGTATCCATCGGAAGGGTGTTTCTTGAATGTAGGGATGTTCTGAGTCTCGCACGTAGAAGTGCTTGTTACCTTCATCATATGCCGTGCTTTGCACGGGGTCTTCTTTTGAATCTTTTTCTCGGGAATGAAGACGAAGAGCAAAATCCCACGGATTGCTCATCGCGGTATCATAGTCCTTTATGTGTTCTACATTTCTTCCCCGTTCGAGCACCAATGTTTTTAAGCCACGCTCGGTAAGTTCTTTTGCTGCCCAACCACCGCTGATGCCCGAGCCCACTACAATGGCATCATACGTGTTTTGCTCTTTGGATTTTACGTTTAGGTTCAAAATGATGGGTTTTTGATTGATGAATTTTGACTTTAAATTCCTGACATATTTACCAAGTCATTCATTTTAATCTTAAAAAGTTGCCCATGCCTTTTCCGTTGGCTGATAGGGTATACACGCTTCATACTTGGAAGGAACTAGTGAATAACGCAATGCTTGAGTTGCCCCTTGCTCAGACGTGAAGTAGCCAACTACCGTGTTTTCTCTCAACGACTCATGAAATGATTTGCCAAACATTTTCTTTTGCACTTTCCCTACACTACCATTGGCGCGCTTATCCTGATTGGCCATGAATTGCATTATTTTGTTTTTCTCGCCCACACCGCATTCAGGCAGTGACTTGCCATACTCAGTTTGAGAATATCTTTCAACTGCTTCCAACCCGCTTAAAAAGTTATTTTGAGTTTTCGCATCCGAACATTCAATGATCATCTTGATTACATATTCATGAACCATACATTCACTTGCCGAGGGAGAATCTGTTTTAGGAATAATAATATCCACTAAGGCCACCATCAGCTTTTTTTGTTGAACCAAGGAAGATAAGGCGGGGGAAGAGGTGAATTTAAACCAACGAAAGCCCGAGTAAGTAAGAACAGCGCCTCCAATTAACCCTGCGATACCTATTAAAGCTTTGCGTCTTTCCATTTGAGCGTGAAAATAGGTAAGCATTTTGAAATTCCACAGGACACAAAAAAATGAAATTACAATCAATCGAGAGTTTTAAATTGACGTAACTATCTCAAAACAGGACTAAAAATCCCAATTAGGCCATCGTTCGATCATCAGTAACGAACCGTCAAAAAATAACTACTCGATTAAACTCCCTCGGAAAAGACAGAAACTTTGTTTTCAAATCGTTTGAAGGGTTTTTATGTAAGTAAAACGTAAGTTTTGTATATTAAAAGTAATTATCTTTGTACGGTTACCTGTGGCATTATCTGTGTATAATGGGGTAGCAAAACACTCTATAAATTGGCTTTAATGAATTACCCCAAGGTCTATGGCTTATTAGCCGTCTGGTTTTTGCAATCTTTTACATGCCAATCGCAGTCTCAGAATGAATCCAATGCACCCATTATCTATCAACAGAATATTCAAGGTGCAGATCGCACAATAAGATCAGGAACATTCAGCAATCGAACCACCAACGGAGCAAATAACTATACTGAGCCTAAGACATGGACTTACCATCCTATGACCTCATGGAACAGTCGTTTTTACGGAGGAAAGACCTTAGTCGCTTCTGCAACCGCAGGCGGTTCTATGGCGGTCTCGAGTAATATTTTGACAAGCTCTGGAAATTTCTTTGTTATTGGTGATGTGGGCAGGACTGTTGAGGTTATTGGTGCCGGCCCATCGGGCACCCTTTTGTCCACAACTATTACCGGTATTACATCGGCAACTGAAGTAACGTTAGCCGCCACCGCTTCAACCGCAGTTATTAGGGTTATCGTTCATGTAGGTGATGCGACAAAGCCTGCCTATACGCAAGGCCACTACACTACTTATTCGAATGGTAATTATGAACTGAACTACCGTCTTTTATTTCCTGCAAATTACAGCGAAGCAGAAAATTATAAATACCCAATGATCGTGTTTCTGCACGGGGCTGGTGAGAGGGGAAATTGCTGGGGGGGCAATTGTTTTTCAAATGCTGGTCTTTTAACCTACAACAACGTAACTTCGACAAGTGGGTCGGGCAGTATAACAGTACCGGGAGCAAATTTTACTGCCAACGATCTCAATAAAATTGTGAGAATTAACTTTGGCGGATCGATCCCAAATCCGATTAATGTTGATTCCAGAATTACGGCCGTCAGCTCTTCTACCATAGTTGTTTTAGCCGACAATGCATCATTTGGATCTTTAAATAGAACTTTTACGATCGGCTATGGAGCCAACAACCAATACCGCAACAATGATTTGAATTTGGTACATGGTGGGCAAGTTCACCTAGAAGGAGTTTATAATCCTACTACGGGCTCAAATGGAAAAAAAGCAGAAGACCCTACCCTTCATCAACGTGCTTGGCCAGGTTTTGTCTTTATTCCCCAAAATCAAGATGGATGGGCCGGTGCAAGTCAATACGAACAAGCATGGAGAACTATTGATCTCTTAATCTCTCGATACAATATTGACCCAGATCGGATTTACATACATGGTCTTTCTAACGGTGGATCAGCGACCTGGGAAGTCTTGAATGTAAGGGCTGATTTGTTTGCTGGTATCCTTCCGATGTCGGCAACTATTAGTTCTAATAATCTAATCTTTAATGCGCAAGTACAAAGAGCCGTGCCGATTCCTTCTTGGATTTTTCAAGGTGGAACTGATACTAACCCCACACCTAACGAAACTAGACAAATTGTTGCTAAACTTAGAAACGCAGGTGCCTCAGTAAAGTATACTGTTTATCCGACCACCGGGCATGGCACGTGGGGACCGGCCTATAACGAAGGCGATTTCTTTTCATGGATGCTCAGGCAAAATAAGAGAAACATCAATGTTCTTTATGGAGACTCAACGCTATGCGGCACTAATAATAGTGGTGTTAAATTAGCGCTGGGCGTTGGCTTTTTGGCCTACCAGTGGGAGCTAGATGGCTCTATTATTTCAGGCGCAATATCTAATCAATACACCGGAACTCAACCCGGAACCTACCGTGCAAGGTTTAGTCGCATTTCTGCTACTCCAACACCAGAACAATGGAACCAATGGTCAAAGCCGGTTGTCATTAGGCAATCTCCCCCTGCAACTGTTACCATCACCGCACAAGGAACATCACACTTACCAGATATTAATGGTGGCAATAGTGTTACATTAAGCACCACGGTGAATAGTCTAACAAAAAATTGGTACCGAGACATTTTACTAACAACAAATCCTACAAATATTCCACCGATTGATACAGCATCGACCATCATTCGCACGCAGGCCGGAAAGACAACGCTAAAAACACTAACAACAGATGGTTGTGCAAGCTTAGAATCTAACCCTATTTATGTAACACTGGCTACTCCCATTTCAATAACGGCACCTAGCAATCTTCAAGCCGTTGTTACATCACCTAGCAGCGCGCAACTATCGTGGACTGATAATTCATTGGATGAAACCAACTTTGAACTCTACCGCGCAACCGATGCCAATGGCCCGTATAACTTCTTTCAATTGTTACCACAAGGGGCTGTGTCCTACACAAATACCGGACTCTCACCTACTACTCCTTATTTTTATAAAGTAAGAGCCGTTAATAATACGGCTGCATCAAACTATACAGCCAATACCTCCCTTACTACCGAACCTGATACCCAAGCGCCTACCGCTCCACAAAACGTAATTGTAGCTGAAAGAGGCTTAACAAACTTGGTACTCAGTTGGACGGTTTCTACCGATAATACAGGAATAGGAAGTTACACTATTGAGACTGGCACTGGCACCTTTTTAGGAACTACAGGTAGTGCACTAAATGAATTTGTTGTCTCTGGACTGACTCCAAATACAAATTATACCTATCGTGTGCGAGCGGTTGATTTGGCCGGCAATATCTCACAACCCAGTGCGCAGTTAGTGACAAGCACCACGTTTACCGGTCTTAATTATTCTCACTCAGCAGCCTTCGCTAATGTCCTAACAGACGGCTCTAATAACTGGAACGATCCCGAACAAACAGGCACTCGAACCAATTTCCTTACGTCCCCTCGCATTCAAGACACATTCTTCAATTTCAAATTTGAAGGCTATATTAGTCTTCCTTCAGGCACTTATGATTTTAGAACGATATCAGATGATGGAAGTGCCATCTACTTAGGTGATGAAGGCGCAATCAGTTTTCCATTTAGCACCAATGACTTTGCAGCAAATCGTATTTATAACAATGATGGGGTACGAACAAATAATTGCCGAAATAATGATGGCGGAAATCCATTTCCCGGTTATTCTTTTTTAGGCACTTCTTTCCGCCCTATTACGGTTCTTATGTTTCAGCAAGAATACAGTTCTTGCCTGAGCGTACAATACAGAACATCATCAAGTGGACCGTGGACTAATATTCCAGTGGCTAATCTTACCAGCGGCACAGCTCCTGCATTAGTACCGCCCGCTATCCCTACTGGCTTAATAGCAGGTTCACCTGGAATGAGTTCCATCAATTTAAATTGGAATATAGTATTGGGTGCGGAGTATGAAATCTATCGTTCTACGAATAACGTTACCTATACCTCTATTGCCAGGGCAACAACAAATTCGTTTACCGACAACGCGCTCAACCCAAGCACACTTTACTATTACAAACTCAAAAGCGTAAACAGCAACGGTAGCTCTGGTTTCTCATCGGTAGTGAGTGCCACCACTGCTGCTGATACGGTTGCACCAAGCACCCCTCAAAACGTAACAATCCCCTCAAGCAGCTATACCAATGTAGTGCTTACTTGGAATGATTGTACGGATAACGTAGCTGTAGCTGGCTATAGAATTTATGCTAATAATAGTTTAATTGGTACTTCGGTCAACAATGCTTTTTATACAACGGCACTGTTGCCTTCCACCTTTTACGCTCTTACTGTTTCTGCTATTGATACAGCGCCCACTCCCAACGAATCGCTAAAATCAACACCCGTTAATATCACTACCAATAGCCCACTTACTTTTTACTCAAAACCCTCTTCTGATTTAACTCAATTAAGTTCATGGGCCGTAAACACAGATGGAACAGGCGCTTTGCCCACAAGCTTTAATTTTGATGGCCAGTACTTTACTGTTCAAAACACTCAAACCCTTTCGGCTTCTCTTACCATCGGTGGGAGTGTATCTCGCGTCATTGTTGGTGATGGTGTTACCTTGAATATTGCGCAACCACTGGCTGGCCAATTGCGGGTGGGGAATAACTCAATAGTAAACATCAATGTTGATTTTCAACCTTCTTTTGAAAATGTTTCTGCGAGTTCAACGGTGAATTTCAATACATATACTGCGGTGCCCGCAGCTTCCTATGGCAACTTAACGCTAAATGGTTCTGGCTTAAAAAATATTGGGGCAGGCACGCTTACCGTTAATGGTGATCTCTCGTTGGCCAATGGAGTAGGTCTAAGGGGATCTTTGTTGAATGGAACCACTATAAGTATTTTGGGTAATCTCAATACAGGTGCAACTACTGCTACCGCCTCTTCTGACAACCGTGTGGTATTACAATTTACAGCAAACGCAACGCACAATATCAATGTAACCAGCAACCAATTTATTAGTCGCATTGTTGGCAATACCAATTCCACCATTGTATTTAATAATACCAGTGGAAGTCCGAAAGACCTTAACCTAGGCACCTTAAATGGAGGCGGCATTGATTTGGCTACTGGAAGCACCCTTGTATTAGGCAGCAATAATTTGACATTCACAGGTAAAGCTGCGGTTAACCCCACAAACAATACAGGAAAAATCTCCATTAACAATGGCGATATATCTCTAACAACCTCGGCCACTACAGACGCTAATTTCTATTTCTTTTCCGAAAACAACGTTGTAAAAACCTTTACACTGCAATCCGAAGCGAATGGAATTACAAGAATTAGAGAAGCGGTTGATATCACCAACGCGATAAAGATAAATAGAGGAACGTTTAATGCAAATGGCTTTGTCACGCTCAAATCGATCGCTAGTAGCACAGCTTCCATTCAACAAATTGTCAACGGCTCGATCACAGGCAATGTAAAAGTGGAAAGATATGTCGTTCCAAAACGTGTTTACAGATACATCTCGTCTCCAGTAGCAAACGTCACTGTTGCAAATTGGCAAGTTAATTTTCCAATTACTGGTAATTTTACCGGGGCTAGTACGGGGCCTGGCTTGACTAGCAATCCTTCTATGTTTGACTACAATGAAACCCGTGGTGGAGGGGGAAATGCTGGCTATTTAGCGTATCCGTTATCTACCACTACCAATACAGCACCCATTCTAGTGGGCAGGGGATATGCAGCATTTATCCTCGAAGGCACAGTGCAGAATACCTGGTTTAACACAGGCGTACCCAATCAAGGTAATATCAGTTTTACATTAACCGGAACTGCTAGTCCCTCATCCAGTACTGGTTGGAACTTATTGGGCAATCCATATGCGTCCGATATAGTATGGTCAAACACCGGATGGACATCCAGTGGTGTGAGCAATATAATTTACGTGAGGGAAAATCTAGTCGGTGGTGGATTTGCGTGGAGAACATGGGATCGCGTCAGCAATATTGGACTTTTAACAAATGGCCAAATCCCTGCCGGTCAAGCATTCTGGGTACAAACAACTTCCAATAGTCCTTCGCTGCAAGTAACAGAAGCTGCTAAAACTGCCTTGTCGGCAACAAATAATACAAACTTTTACAGAAGCGAAAACGATGCACCCAATTACTTGTTTTCAATCTCTATCAACAATGGCACCTATCAAGACCATGCGTATGTAAAGTTAACAGATGAGGGCACAGACGCCTATGATAAAATCAGAGATGGCTTTAAAAATAAAAATTCATTCTTTAATGTTTCAACTAATTCTGTTGATGGTGTAGACTTAGCTGTAAATGACCTAGGCAACTCTTTCTGTGATAAAACGATTCCGGTGAATTTGGCCACCATCAACCCGGGAACCTATATTTTACAATTCAATAATCTTGATAATTTCAGTTTAGCAAATTTGAAATTGATAGATGCTTTTACCAATACAACAACAACTATTTCTGATAGCAATCCGCAATATACCATCACCGTAACGGCTGACGTTGCATCTTACCAAAATAGGTTGTTGCTTCAATTGACAAGACCAAGCATTGTTACCAACAATGCACTTGCTACTCAAAAAGATGTTTTCTGTCGCTCAGAAGAAAGTGTGTTGGTGGAAATTCGCAACAGTCAAGCCGGGGTTGTTTATGAGGCACTGAGTGCGAGTAATTCCGTCTTGTCTTCTCAAGTTTTAGGAAACGGGGAGACCATTAAATTGGCAATTCCGGTGAAAGATCTAGTAACTAATCAAAATACGATTCGTGTGCGATCTTCTTTCCCTGGCTGCTCATCAATCATGCTGGCAAATTCAAAAATAATCTCGATTTCAGAATTGCCTACACTAACCACTCAGTCTTCTATCAGTGCGTGTCTAGGCAGTCCGTTTGATTTGACTGCCATTGGCACCGGAACAAAATACCAGTGGGAAAATGCGAGCTCTAATCAAGTGCTGAGCGAAACGAGTGGAACTTTACGCATATCAGTGGTGAACCCAATCAATGCATATCAAGTAACTGCGCTCAATCCTAACGGCTGTAAAGGCGTATCGTCAATCATTTTGGTTCGAGCAGACTCGTTGGATGTACCTGTTATTTCGATGACCGAAGGCATCCTCAAGACCAATGCCACACAGGCGCTGCAATGGTTACTAGACGGTGCTCCGATTGGTGGCGCCAATAATATGGAACTGGAACCGACCTCATCTGGTAGCTACTCGTTGCAAGCAAAGAGCACGTATTGCACAAGAGTTTCTGCTCCCTATCTAGTGACAGCTATTGACGATAGCGGCAATCAACCATTTGTTCTGACAGTGTTTCCTAATCCGTCTGAATCAGGACATTTCACTGTAAAAGGAAATAGTTCTTCGACAGCATCTTTACAGATGACAGTAATCGATATGTTAGGGCAAGAATTAGCTGTGTTGCCAATGTCAATGGAAGATTATACCAAAGGAATGCAGCTCCAACAAAAATTAGCAGCAGGTGTATACCTTGTGAGGGTAATCCAAAACAATAAATCTGTTTACCAGAAAGTGGTGATCCGCTAGTCTTGGAAAAAGAACGGTTCTTACGGTATATCCATCATTTCCGTGGCCTTGCCATAATTTTGATTGTGGCGGTTCATTGTCGCACTGCACTGCATTGGCCCGATGATTCTGCAATAAATAAGTTTTTGACTCATTTCCTTGATTCATCCACTATTCTATTTGTATTTATTGCCGGATTTCTATTCCAGTATTTAAATGCCAACTCTTTCCAATTTCAAGAATACATATTCAAGAAAGCTAAGCACGTGATTGTTCCTTACGTACTAATTTCTATACCCGCAGTTGTTGACAAACTTTTTTTTGAAACAGATGCATACTGGATGACGCCTTTTTACAAAAGTTTGTCAATGCCATTTCAAGCTGTTTATTTATTAGCAACGGGCAAACATTCTGGGCCATTCTATTTTATTCCCATGATTGCGGTTATCTATTGTTTGGCTCCCCTCCTATTTCGATTTCAAAAAACAAAACTGTTTGCTTGGGCAGGAGGCTTAATTGCGCTATTGGGATTGTTCACCTATGCGTACGGGTATTATGGAAATATTGGAGAGTCGTTGCTGTACTTTTTACCTGTTTATGTTTTTGGCATGTGGGCAAGCTATCATAAAGATAAATTGATCACGATGAACAACACGATACTGATAAGCCTAACTCTATTCTATTTAATAGTATTATCGTTAGAGGTGTCTCAACTGATCCATCCACAGCACTTGAATTTCTTTGAAGATAAGCCGCATTACTTTACTACTATTTTCAATTTAAGTAAATTGAAAGAGATAACGTTAGCTATTATTCTATTGGTTGGATTTTATCGATTGCAGGAAAAGAAAATAGAATGGTTAACGGTACTGGGAAACTTGAGCTTTGGGATATACTTCGTTCATATCTATTTCATTAACGCTACCGAAAGAATCATGGATTTCCTAAACCTCTCGCGATTGCAAAATGGAGTAGGCTATTTAGTCTTTACAGCTGGGATAATTGCACTATCCGTTACTGCGGTTTGGCTGGTGAAAAAATTATTTAAAAATCGAAGCAGGTTGTTGATTGGAAGCTAAAACTTCTTGTAAAAACGATGATCAGCTAAATCTAGCATAGGCTTATCGCCTGAACTATTACCATAGGCATAAATTGGCTCATAGTCAGATACCAATAAATAATTTTTGATTCTTACCACTTTTTCCAGTCCATTGCAATTGGGGGTCCCGAGCTTACCCGTAATAGTATTATCGGATGTTTCTAGTTGGGTGGCTATTAATTCAATGCCTTGTGCGGTGCACCAACCTTGTATCCAGTTTTGGATGGAAGCGCTTACTACCACGATACGGTCTCCATTATTCTTATGGTGCTGAATTTTAGCCAACGCTTTAGGGCGAATCAATTTCCGCAATTGCGATTGACTAAAATCTGTACAGAGTTTTTCGAAATCCGAAGACCTTGTACCGCTAAAAAAATATTGTAACACTTTTTCTTTTGCTACTCTGTCACTGACCATTTTGAGTTTAAACAAGACGAGGTTAGGCGAAAGCCGAAGCATTCCAATTAAAAACACTAGTAATCCTTTGTGGAATATTATGATTTCAAAAAGGGTGTCGCGTGTTGTAATGGTACCGTCAAAGTCAAAAAGAGCCAACCCGCGCTTCACAATTTCAATTTCTTAAAAATGAATTCAGGTATATTCCTAATGATGAACATAATCAACCGCCAGATAGCCAATACATACAGTATATTTCTTTTGCCTTCTATTGCAATGATAATTTTTCGAGCAACCTGATCAGCCTCTGCCGTTACCAAGGGTGGCAACTTCAAACCCTCCGTCATTTGGGTGCGAACAAACCCGGGCTTTACCGTTAGCACATGCACACCCGAATGATAGAGACGATTACGCAAACCAGACAAATAAGCGGTAAGTCCCGCTTTTGCACTACCGTATAGATAATTGGACATTCTACCCCTATCGCCCGCTACAGAACTAATGCCGATGATCATGCCTTGCTTTCGAATCTCAAAATCATTCGCCACAATGTTCAATATCGAAACTGCCCCAACATAATTGGTATCTAAAATACGCTTACTCTCCATCCAATCCGTAAGTGCTTTTTGATGATTGCCCAAATAACCAAAAACTAACATCACCACATCAGGTTTAGGCTGCAATTGGTCATACCAAGCGGCATGGCCATCAAATTTTTCCGCATCAAATTGGTGAATGGATACCGCCACCTTGTGCCGAATTTCAATGTCGCTCTTAAGGCCTGCCAACACTTCGATATCCCGACCAGCTAACTGTAAGTTGTAGCTATTTTTAGCTAGCCGCTTAGCCAATGCAATGGCAATGTCGGAGGTGGCTCCTAATAGTAAAGCAGTCATAGTTTGGTAATAGCTAGTCGATCTGACTGAGATGATCGAAATTTTTGGTTAGGATTATATTGACTTATCGCGTTTTCGAACTCTTCTACTCGCGGGTAGGAACTCCAAAAAACATCTTTTTTCATTCGAGCATCTTTAGTCAAGTAGATTCTCCCTCCGTATTCTAACACCATTGCGTCCAACTTATCTAAAAATTCAAACAACCCCTTTTTCATCGGAAAGTCCAATGCTAGTGTATACCCTTCCATCGGAAACGATATAAGTCCAGTATCTTGTTTACCGAATAACTTCAGTACTGCCAGAAACGATCCGTATCCGCTATTACCAATGGCAGTCAAGATTTTTCGTAATCCTTCTTTGCTTCGCGCCAGCGGCAAAACAAACTGATACTGCAAAAATCCATTTTTGCCATACATTTTATTCCATCCACCAACAAAATCAAGTGGATAAAAAAACTGATCAAGGTCTACTCTTGATTTTACTTTTCTCTGAATCAATTTATGGTAAAAGAAAAAATTAAAAATCTTGACACTCCATTTATTTAACACCCACCCAGGAAAATTAAATGGAATTGAAAATTTTTGCATAGAACTAAATTTCCTGCTCTTGCAATCAGTGGCATGCTCGCCCACCATTAGTATGCTTCTACCAAGCGATTCGCCACGTTGCAAACAATCAATCCATGCCACAGAATAGGTGGTGCTTTTATATTCTTCAAACAACCTAAAAACCTCATCAAGGTTGCGCGCCTTGATGGAAACCTGATCGATCTCATGACTCGAAATTTGTTTTAGCGAAAAAGTAACCTTCAAAATAATACCGGTAAGCCCCATTCCTCCACATGTAGCCTCAAACAATTCGGTATTTCTCTGAGCGCTACAGGTAACCACTTTCCCAGCAGCTATCAAAACATCCATCTCTACAATGTGCCTCCCAAAAGATCCGTCCACATGATGATTTTTACCATGGATATCTGAAGCCACTGCTCCCCCCACAGTGATATACTTAGTACCAGGAGTAACGGGGAGAAAAAAACCTTTCGGCACTAAGAATTGAATTAAGTCATCGAACGATACCCCTGCTTGGCAAGTAATTACACCTTTGGCTGAGTCAAATGCTACGATATTGTCATACTTAGTAGTCGAGAGAATATGGCGATTTAGACTTGAATCTCCATAACACCGTCCGTTACCGCGAGCTATAAAGTTATTGTTAGTATTCAACAAAGCTTTTAGTTCTTTAGTCGATCGAAAGCTATTTACAATTGCTTCCAGTTTTGGATAGTTGCCCCAATTCGATACGGAGGTAGTGGTGGGCATATAATTAATAAATAATAAAGTAGAAAGTAATCACCCAAATCGCTAGTACTATGCGAATAAAATTATCGCTATACAAGATTTTTGTGGGTGAGCCTGCTCTGTTTTCTACTAAGGTAATTTGCAAATACCGCATCACACCAGCAATGACAAAAATAGAAGTGATGTACAAATACTTAGAATGAAATCGATTGATTACCTCAGGTGAAATGACATACATCAAATAAGCCACGATGATGATACCCGATATCATAATCAACAGCGAATTGATGAATTCCAAATTATAGTGCTCTGCCGCTGCCCGAACGGACTTACTGGACTTACCAAACAGCAATAAATCGTCCCGCCTTTTAGCCAAAGCTAAGAAAAGCGCTAATAAAAAAATCATCATTAACATCCATTGCGACACTTCCACATCGGCAACCAAACCACCCCCTACTGCGCGCAAAACGAAACCCGATGAGACGATCAGTATCTCAACAATGGGTATCCGTTTAAATCCCATCGAGTAACCTACATTTAAAATGAAATAGCTGCCCAATAAAATAACAAACGACTGATGAGTAAACTGAAAAGATACCCATACCCCTACCAATATCAATGTTGTGAAAATCACCCCTGCCTTTGATGGACTTATTAAACCAGAAGCAATCGGCCGCATTGACTTTTCCGGATGAAGCCGATCCGATTCCGCATCCATCAAATCGTTAAGAATATAGATGGCGCTAGCTACACAACAGAATGCAAAAAAAGCAATGGCAACCTGCCCGAGTTTAGACACATTCAAAAATTCACCCGCAAAAAAAATCGGTATAAAAAGGAATAGATTTTTGATCCAGTGTTCTACCCGAAGAAGATTAAATACATTTCGTGGACTGATCATTTTAACCGATATTCAAGCCATTAATTAAAGGTTAAAAATACAGCATTAAAGTATTTAAAAAGAATATTTTCGATAAAACACCGGTCGACTTGCAATACCTAAAGCATTTACTAATACTGTTGGCTATAGTCAGCACTACTTTTTTTGTCAGCAATGTTTTGATCAATGGCTCTCTCAACCATAAACTCAATTTGAGCGGTGAGCTAAAATCACCTGCCGATTCATTGTACCAATGGAAAATCTCTCAAGAAGCTCCGTTTAAATATCGGGTATTGCATCGAGTCATTGTTGGTGGTATTTATCAAATTCTGTCTAATGACAGAAACAACAACGAGCTGTTCTTTACCACGTATCGTATTATGGCTTTTATTTTCCACCTTTTAGCCATTTGTATTTTCTATTACTTTTTAAGTCAGACTCATCTCAAAATCTATTCTTTACCCGGTGCTGTGATTTTCGCGCTACTGCCCGCTATGTCATTGGCCTATAATGTGCCCGTGCATACTCGTGAAGACACCTTAGCCTATTCGATTTTACTCCTTGGGCTTGTATCCATTTTGAAGAATAAGCCAGCATGGATACTAGCTTTTTCGATTTTGGGGTTGCTTTGCAGAGAGACATTGTTACTTCTCCCATTCGTGAATCTATTTTATAACCTGAAACAAAAACCTTGGATTAGATTATCAACGGCTGCTTTTTGCTTTCTCGTATTTTTCGCTATTAGAATTTATTTTGGCAACTCGAACTATAACCACTGGGAGGGTCTTCGATGGAATATTCAAAATCTAGAACAAGTAATTGGCTTTGCCTACATTACTTTTGGATTTCTCTGGCTTCCGATACTAACGAGCCTAATTGATCAAAGTAACGGCATAGCAATAATTCCTATAATAACCCCGTCAAGATTGGCTGTAACTATTCTCATCCTGATCACTACTTTTGTAGGAGGGATATTTAACGAAATTAGACTTTTAAATTTACTTGCCCCATGGATAATTGTTTTGGCGCTCTCCTATTTCGAAAATAGTAAGTTCAAAGAAAGTATTCAATTATTATTGAAGTCAAGGTGGTATATCATTTTTATTTTAACAGCGGCTATCATAGCGGTGGGGTTTGCCATGGTTATCTTAACAAATGGTTCAATACTCATAGATAAAAGTAAATACCAAATCCCGTATGGCGCTTGGATAAGCGTAACCTTCATTCAAGTATACTTGAGTATTATTAGCCTACCTATTTTCGTGACATATTTAAGAAAATCGAGCCGACAATTTTAGATTTTTTTCTTTGAAATCACCATGATCTCTTTGATACCTAAAAGTTGAGAAATAAAATTCGTGCAAAATCGATAAAAAGGAAACCCCAGTTTCATCATTGGAATTAATCTGTAATAGCCAGCGCCACGGACATATCTATTATCTAAGATTTCAAATCCGCTCGTTATCAAAAGATTATTAATGTTTTGGAAAATCCAGGTGTACAAATGCTGGTTCAAATCGAGCTTATAGACGGATTTTCCTTTTGCCACATTATGCCTTTCATAATTGAGCACCAGTACTAAGGTTCCTTTATCCTTTAGGAGCAAATGAATGTCTTGCAACGCGGTCTTAGGATGCGGATGATGCTCTAAAGAATAACTGGATAAAACTATATCAAAAGCGCCCTGACTAATGTCCTGAAATTGGTTGGTCGCATGGATTGCCTTTTTTCTTACAAAATTCGACACTATAGTTCGAGATGTCGTAACCCATGGCATTGGGCAAGAGATAAATATTCTGCCCCATTCCACATCCATAATCAAGGATCCTTGAATGAAGGTCTAGCCCTTGAAAAATTTCGACAGCGCTACCTTGGTCCTAACATCATGGTATTGATCATCAAAATGATTGTTGTACCTTTCTTTATGGTACCCGACTTCATAGTCCAACGATTTTCTTTGAGAGATTGAATTGCGATCCATTGTCCGATAGTTTATTAGCCTAAATTTTACTCAGCACAATAAACAGCTAGTTCTTTGGGCACAAGCGGATGCCAGTATCGTCACCTTCGTTAGACGATACTGGAAGAAAGGCTTTTTACTTACCTTATAAAAACCAAAGAGTCTCACGGAAGTCGATTCGCTATGGTATATTATCCAATACATGTGAAGACCGAACAAGATGATCCCACGAGTTTCCTTTGGTATCATACACTTTAACAATTACAAATACACTTACACCCTTACTGGCAGTAGCTTGTCCTGGAAAATTAATTTCGTTTGGAAAATCGCTCCTCTTTAATGATTTTTTTTTAGAGTTTGCACCAGGAAAAAGGGAAGACGTATCGAGGTCTTTAGATTTATCCCAATAGCCCCATTGATACTCCGTCTTAGTTGGATCTTCCGGATTAATACCATCCCCGACAAATGTATATTGGGGATCCCATGATTTAGTTACCCCGTTCCAAACCACTTTTATGTTATTGGCCAACGGCTTGCCTGGATATTGGCCAGCACCGTAAAAATCAGATAGGGTTTGATAAATGGTCGTATGGTCGGAATCCGGAATTGTTCCAAACTTCACCCACATCCCAAAGAAATCATGCTGGGCAACATGTGACACAGTTCCATATCCGAGTTGTTTAATCCCGCCCGTTCCAACATCTACTGATCCAGGGCTAACTTGTGCTCCATTGATCCAAACCTTAGAATTGGCTCCATCAAACCTCATGCGGACAATAGATATCTTGTTAAACTCCAAGATAGTGGGTGCATTAAATTCCTTAGCAGTGGTTTTTCCAGTTGCATCTGAAACACTGATCTCCAAGCGATCGCCCCTATTTCTCAAGCCTAAGGTTACAGCAAAATATCCTTCATAGTTTACGCACTCTACATCTCGAATTACCGCATATAGGTCGAAAGGTTGAGGAATTGTAGCAAACTGTTTGCTCGCCCACTTAGTTAACTGAACGTTATGAACCAAGATATAGCCAGTCTTACCTTCTGTGCGATAAACAGGGGGAGTTGGCCACATGGGAGAAGGGACATTTATTCCTACCCAAGTTAAATCCTTATCGCCAATAATATCTTTAATTACCCTTACCGGGTTTCCGGCAGCCGTGGGTATGGTTGCTGCAACATCTTGAAACCCAGTAGGTGCAACATACCCGGCATTAAAGTAGGTTTTGATATCTGGAAATTGGGATGTCACTTCCCCTGTTGGCGCGGGTTCCGAATTAGAACATCTCTCCTCTAATAACAAAAAGAGAACAAGTGTGATACTAGAAAAAATCGAAGCGGTTTTTTTCATGGCAAATAGCGTTTGGCTCGTATAAATATAGAGCATAGGCCCTAATTTTCAAATTCAAATCGGTTGATTTGCCATTAATCGCAAAAATTGATTTTATATTGCTTTATTATCAATTGGTGATATGCTTAACAAAGAACTACATTCCAAACAAATAGAAAGGCTTCAAATCGGGCTAATCGTTCTATTTTCCATCATCCCATTATTTGTTATCCTACCTTTTAAAATCAATCTTTTTTTAGCCTGGGAGGGGGCGTACAGGATTTCGCTGGGCCAAATCCCATTCAAAGATTTTTCCCTACCCGTTGGGTTTGGCTTTTGGATTCTTCCAGCTTTATTCTTTAAGATCTTTGGCCCCTATTTATATACGTTGGTAATAACACAGGTCTTTATCAATATTTTGGGTGCCCTTGCATTCCGGTCGATACTTAAAAAATTGGGAGTCAATGCTGCCCTGATATTTCTATCCCTAATAGTTTATTGCGTCTCCTTCATACTTGTTAACTTCTGGCCATGGTACAATCACTCCGTATTTATTTTTGAATTAGTTGGAATTAACTTCCTACTGGGACACATTTTCGAAGATTCCAACCGAAAAAAAAACTACTTTCTTGTTCTGGCTTGTTTTTTTCTTGTGCTATCATTTTTCACCAAACAAGACGGTGGCGGTTTAGCTATCCTAACTGGGTCTGCCTTAATTTTCTATAATGCTTTAGCCGACAAAAAAATAAAATGGATTCTATATAGCCTTTGCTTTTCTCTTGCTTTTACTTTTCTATTTGTTCTTCCCTTTTTACCATTTAATTTCTCCTATTGGTTTAACTATGGTCAGGCTCCTCACAACGCGCGAATTAATCTGAATGATATCTTATTGGACATTTTTGAAGGGTCTCATTGGATTAAATTCTATTTTTTTTGCACGGTAGTAGTTATTATTCACAAAGCAAATTCAGTCAATGGATATTTTCTAAATAAGAAGGAAGTTTTATTCGCCATTTTTGCTTTATGCATTCTGGGGCAGGCTATGGTAGTACAAGTAACGAGTTACATCCCCCATAACGTAAACATCTATTTCCATAGTGTAGCATTTGCCTTTCTGGCCAACGCTTCCCTTCATGTAAACTGCCGAAAGGTTTGGATTCTTTCCACTCTTTCAATTTTATTACTTTTTTGGTGGTCAGCCGATTACTGGCGATATGGCCAGCGATTGGCAACTCGAATTTCGCCCGGGTTATTCGAAAGTAAAAAACCATCCAATCAAGTGTCAAAATATACTTGGCTAATTGAAGATACTGCTAAACCAGAAAAGAAATTAACATGGAAAGTTTCTCCCTATCGATCATTTAAAAACATACTGCTCCCGGAAGAAACTATTCTGGGTATTGAAGCTATTATGAAAATGGAGATTGTAAAATCAAAAAACTTAAAAGTGCTAAACATGTCTGAACTTACTTCCTTGGCCTATGAAATCGGCTATGAACCACTCAAAAACCAACCCTTATGGTTTCATCGGAATGTTTCTATTTTTGATAACGAGATTAAAACCTTTTGCGAAAGAATAGAACACCAAGAGTATGACATGGTTCTCTTTGAAGAAATTCCTTACCTCAACCAATTTTATCCCGAGGAGGTGAGGATAGCTCTTTTAAAAAACTACAAAATGGTTAACCGCTTTATTGCACCTAGGGAAAAAGCAGGAGCATTTATTGAGGTCTATATTAAACCAACCGCTAAATGACATCTTCCATCCGTACTCCAATCAATTCTTCAATATCAATTTTGGAAATGTTAAATTCACGTTCGGCAGTAATTTTTTGTGTCTTGCGAGAATTTAGTATTTCCAATGCATTGTTGTAGTCAACAATAGTTGCTTCACCATTCTTAAATTTTTGTTCAGACGTAGAGAACAAATTAGACGCATCTTCCAACGCCTCAACCTGCACTTTCAGCAATTCCTTACTAGTTATATAAATTTGATACCTACGCAATACTTCTGCGCGAAGGGTCAGCTTTTTACTGTTGACGTTTGAAACAGCAATAGCAGTTTCTTCCTTAGCTCGCTTTACTCTCATTGGGTCGATAAAGAAGTTTCCCAAACTCAAGGTTGCCCCAAAATTATACCGCGGAAAAAATATGGCCTGTGCGTTACCAGCGGGTGGGCTTACGTTAAACTCATTCAAATTGCCCGTGGCATTTATCTGATTGAAAAAGTTACGCTTGAAAACTTTTTCGTTGTATTCAGAGGCCTTTACTTGATGACGTAGCATGTCGTTTATGGGATTATTAATCCAAGCCAGCCGGATCAGTTTTTCCACAAATTCTATATCTCGGGCGTCATCGGGTAATATGATCTTATTATAGTCGATCTGCTGTGAAAACATTACGCTAGGTAGAAACAAAATGGATAAAAGAATTATTTTAAGCATACTGGATTTCTTATCGATGGCAAATATAATGTAAATGATGTTTCTAAGCTGAATCTGTCACGAATTCGTTCTTTGCAGTTTAATCAAGTTAGGCATAAGCACAAAAATGGAAAAAACGACCAGGCCTGTCGGTTTTTGCCACAGGGCTGATTGAGCATAGTTGGCAACGATCAATGAGAAAAAGGCTGCGATGTAGGCAGCATATAAGGATTTTACCAATGGATCAGTGGCCGAATAAAAGTTATTGATGCCTGTTACAATCACTACAAAATACAAACTCATAACAATCAATAATCCTATCCAGCCAATGGTAATGGCTGTCTTTAAATATCCACCATCTGTTGGAAATCCGGCAAATAAATGCCCAGGAGAAAGGGCTTCCCCTTCAGTATCCGTAGTATTTACACCCCAGCCAATTGGGTGACTATGAATCAATGGCTGAGCGCGCGCTCTATTATATTCACGCACATTCATCGATTCATCTTGTTTAGGTTGAAAAGTAGTTTTTATGCGGGTGATGGTGGTGCCATAAAACGGGCCAAACATTATTGCCACGAAACCAATTACCAAGCAAAAAAGGATAACGAGTGTGCGTCTGTTATTTATATGCATTATGATATACATGCAAGCACCTGCAGGTACCATGGCAGTTGCCGTTCGGGTCCCAGAAAAACTCATTGCAACCAACATTAACAAAGAACTAATCATCAACAAAACACGCTTTTGCCAATTAAAATGATTGGACATTGCCAACACACCACAAAAGATGGCACTGTACGCCATACAAATACCAAAGGCCGCAACATCCGACAAGAATGAAAACTTCCTTAAGATGCCCCAGTTTTGAATGAGTGAGATCGTTCCTGGAGTACTGTTAATATCGCGCCATTCAAAGTCCGAATACCCAAAAATCTCTTGGTAAACTCCGTAAAGTGCCGCTAAAAAAGATAGAAATATCCAAAGCTTAGTGAAGTTAACCACTACCCGCAAACTCGAAAAGACTTTCACCAAAATAAAGCCGATCAAAAAATCAAATACAATTCCTCTACTTGAAACAAGCCATCCAGCTATCGAAACTGCATTAGGATTAAAGATTTGAAGAATATTATATGTTTGCAACACAATAAAAATATAGGTGATAGGGCTGTTAAAATTGCTCCAATCAATCTTCTTTTTTTGCTTTGTTTCCGCTGTCAATATCCCAACCAATAACACTAACTCCAACAGTTCTACACCAACACCCATCGGCAGCCGAATAGGTAATAATCGGGCAATCAAGAAAAGAAAGTAGGAATACCCTGTGAGAAAATATAGACCAAAGTCTGTATCGATCACCGATTTATACAAAATCATGAATCCTATAAGCAATCCAAAAATGAGAGCGCCTACCACATAGCCTTGTGAGCCTACCAAAAAAGCAATTGCAATTCCCCCCAGCAGCAATCCAAAAAAAAGAGCTGGTGTGTTAGTGTTTTGAGTACCGATCCAACTGGCGATTTTTTTGGACATAGTCATTTAAAAAAACAACACTTTTAAAAAAATCATCGCGAATATTAAAAATAAAAAAGTGTTTACTAAATTCCGTAGCACCCGATTATTTCCACTGTTCGCCTTAGGTTTCATATTTTTCTATTTATTCAGAAATTTTCGAGCGGTAGAAAATAGCTGAGAGTAAATGTGAATCATGTTTTTAAAAACGTTCATTACGCGTATGCCCAACATCCTGTTTAAGACAACTTGCATAACCAAAAAGCCAATAACAGTTGTTGAAAGTGTACCATATGCCGCGCCCATCACGCCAAAATTTAAAATCCAAAAGTAATTTAACGTCAAGTTAATCACGAAAAAAGATGCGGTAACATAAAAATTTATGTTAGGATAGCCCATGGAATCTAGAGTGACACCAAATTGGTAGGCAAACGGGAGAAATAGACTCATAAAAATAGTGACCTGCAAAACGGGTATTGAATCTAGATAACCAGGCGCTATAATACCAATAATAAACCCTGGAAAAAGTAAAGTAAAGACTACAGCAGGAAGTGCTATACATAAAATTGCCCCCACAGATTGTTCATACAGGTCACGAACGGCCTCCTTCCCATGGGTATTTATCAAACTAGCACTGCGCGGAAAGACAACTGCAGACAATGACATCGATGGTACATTTATTAAGTTTGTAATCCTGCCTGCCACGTTGTAAACAGCTACAAAAGCAGTAGATAATAATGAGGCCAACATAAACCCATCCACTGCAGAATAAAGCATAGATCCCAAGCTGGTGCCTACTACAAACTTACCAAAGTGGACAAGCTTCTTTACCCACGCCCAATCAATCGACTTCGAAAAATTAAGCGCCCTGTTAACAATAAGAAACGTAAAAACGGAAGCAATTAACGCACCCAATAAGTTGAACAACGCGAGGCGAAAAATGCCCAGTGAATAAAAACCAAAGTAGGAAAGAAGTATCGCAAAAAACAGAAAACCATTTCGAATAAAATAGGTAATGAATACTCTTTTAAAATCCGATTTTGCATGCTGTAGGTATTCAAACTGGAAGAACGGAATTAACACAATTGAAGTGATGGCATACACATAAAACATATTTTCTAGTTCAGGCGATTTCCAGACGAATGAAAGCCATCTGCCTAGCAATAACATGACAATCGATACAAATCCGGCAAATGCGGTATTTAAAAAAAAAGCTGCAGTAAAGAGTTTACCATGTTCTGATTCCTCAACCTCTACCCAAAACTTGATGAAGCCATATTTTACAAATCCTACCCTTGCCACCTCTAAGATCGAGGTAACCATCACGAAAAGAGTATAGCTTCCCATTTGGGACTTATCGAGAATGCGGACGAGCATAAAAAAACCTCCAAACCCGAACACTAAGTTGAAAAAATTTTGTAGCAGACTATAGATGCCAGACTTAAACCAATACGAATTCTTGCTTAAATTCAAAATGCCGGAAACAAAATTGAGTAAAATAACAAAGCCATGAAGTATTTCATGGCTAAAAAGAGGTTCCGAGCGGATTCGAAATTCTGTGTTCGATGATGCTCGTTGAGCTTCGATGCCCAAATTGATTTTATTTCAGGCTTTTTGTTTGTTAATAAGTGTATTTCCTCCATAAATT
>Ga0226658_10000056_pt1 | contig 42236 bp, 35 predicted proteins | sample OliLak19BULKMAT1_FD_169091 | JGI IMG/M metagenome (GOLD analysis project Ga0226658, IMG submission 169091) | Freshwater microbial mat bacterial communities from Lake Vanda, McMurdo Dry Valleys, Antarctica - Oligotrophic Lake LV.19.BULKMAT1 (v2)... | ecosystem: Environmental > Aquatic >... | reverse complement strand
AAACGGGAGATGAGAGGATTTTAAAATCCTACCTTCGGGGGTTCGACTGATTGGCGTGGTGGATGACCAACAACGTATAAAAGTTAGGCCAAACGAGCTAATCCATCTATTGGCATTGCATGTTGTACAAGAGAGGAAATATTGTGCAATGTTACCTGGGCGATTTCAGTTAGTGCATCTTCAGTAAAGAAAGCCTGATGTGCGGTTATCAATACATTAGGGAAACTCATTAGTCGCTGAATGTTGTCATCAGCTATAATGTCAGAAGAAAGGTCTCTGAAAAATAATTTTTCTTCCTGCTCATACACGTCAATACATAACGCACCTACCTGTTTTGTTTTTAGTGCATGGATGATGTCAGAGGTGTTCACAAGCCCTCCGCGACTAGTGTTTATAAGCATTACGCCTGGTTTCATCTGATTTAATGTTTTTTTATTAATCAGGTAATGGTTGTCGTTAGTTAATGGACAGTGCAATGAAATGATGTTTGATTGTTGAAGCAATTCCTCCATTGATACATAAGTCACTCCGTTGGCCGAAAGCGATTGGTCAGGATAAAGATCGAAGGCTACAACCCGGCAGCCAAAGCCAAGCATGATTCGGCAAAATGCTTTACCAATTTTTCCGGTGCCTACAACCCCTACTGCTTTACCGTTCAAGTTGAAACCCAAAAGTCCGTTTAAGGAAAAATTTTGCTCACGCACACGGTTGTAGGCCTTGTGTGTTTTTCTGTTGAGGGTGAGAATCATGGCCACGGCATGTTCGGCTACTGCCTCTGGCGAATAGGCAGGTACGCGACACACGGCCATGTTGAGTCTTTTTGCTGCCTCCATATCCACATTGTTAAAGCCTGCGCACCGCAGGGCGATCATCTTTACACCTTTGGCGGCAAGAACCTCCAGTACGGGAGCGCTGAGTTTATCGTTAACAAATGCGCAAACAGCATCTGTATTTTCTACGAGGTTCACAACGTGAGGACCGAGGTGTGTTTCGTAATAGGTGATGTTGAATTGGTAATTTTCATTGAAACGATCAAAGAAAATTTTATCGTAGGGCTGGGCTGAAAAGAAAGCAATATTCATGAGTGTAAAATTTCAATGGAATAATTGACAGTGGCAAAGATACTCATTACAAGAAATAGTTTTGAGTAGATACTTCTCGCCAAAGTTTTTTGCTATTTTTTACTAGTACCGTTTGGTAGCCCTGCGCTGATCGAACGCTATTCTAAAACAACTTTTAAAATCTTACTTAACTAAGTTTGGGGTTATAAATCCCCGTACATTAGCTCATGTCCGCACGAAACAAGAACAGATAACTGACGGTTATGTACGGAGGATTATTTTGATATAACTTGAGCTGGGATTTTGCAATCGGGTTTTCAGGTGAACTCAAGATGGTTCGTGAGGACATGTACTATGCCAGCGGAACAAAAGGTGCACAGCAGAATTTATGGAGAGCAGCACGGCTTTTTAGTCTTCCTAAAAGGGCATTGGCCTGAAATGATTTCATTCTTTAAACTAAGGATCATTGCGCTGGATCAATTTTGGGAGAGCGCCAAGTATAGTGTTGAAGCACTGGGTTGAGCTATATTTGCATCTGCGTAAAAAGAGCTATGGAGAACTTGCCAGAAATTAAAAATCAGTTAGGCAGTAAAGATCTGTTTGATGCTTTTAAAGCTCAATTGGAAAAGGATTTTGAGCAGTGTAATTTTCCAACTGATTTTGTGGAAGCTCTTGTACCCGAATATGCCTGCATGCATGAGAAAATTGCAGCCGAACTGCAACTCCACGAAAAGATAGTTAATTTTAGTATGATGAAATTACTCAACCGAATTGATATTAGTGAAGCTCAATTAAAGAGATATTTACAAGAAAATAAAAATGATAATCACTTTGCTGTCATCGCGGAGTTGATCATTAAGCGTATTTTGCAAAAAGTAGTGATCAAGCAATTTTATAAAAGTAAGGAAAGTTGAGAATAGGAGTTACGCAAAGTCATTAATTTGCTGTCTGGCTGAGCCGGTCGAAGCCTATTCAAAAACACGGATATGCCGTTTTCGACAAGCTCAAACTAACAACGTCTATTGGTTTGCGTAACTCCCGTTAATAATAGCCCGATATAAATAAACCACATGACCGAACGAGACCTCATTAAACTGGAAGCTACCATCCGCAATAAAATGGAGGAGATCAGAAAACAACGCGTATCCTTGAAAGACTCGGGTATTGGTGGACTAATGAATTCATTAAAGAAAGTGGATGAGGCCCTCTATGAAAAGATTTTGCCCGACTACAAAAAGATGGCGGCTGAGAGTAATATCTTCAAATAGCGTTAGTTTTCCGTTAGCATTGAAAACAGAATGAATTTCCCAAGAGCCAATGAAAAGAGCAGGATGTATACGACAAGAAGCTCATGGGCTCATCATAAACTCAGGTGGCAGCTATATTTTTGCATCTGCAAATCAGTAAAAAATATAATGGAAAGATAGCTGCCGGCAGATTTAAGCGGGCAGCCCTACTTTTCTTACTGCAACCTACTTAAAACAGGTAACTAATCTTTAGTTGACTTACATGGGGCAGCTAATCGAACAGTATAACGGAGCTTTCCGCTGTAATTCAATGCAGCTTGACAAACGGCACAATTTGAATTGAAATTATCTGGGTTCAATTCAACATAAAAGAGACTTTTATTCAACTTCGCTAGATCAATGCCGCATTCTAAAGTTGCCAAAAATACATTTTGATCATCCCCTTCGTTTTCTCCTTTATTGAAATGGGGAGCTTCTAGTATTTTCAATACAGCTTGCCCGCAAATACCGCGTACATAACTTACTGCAATACAATCTCCAACCGGGATGTTTTCGCCAACTGGTATATCTTGCTTCTTATCATTGCAAGCTATCGTCACTATAATCAGCATAAGCCAAATAGACTTTTTCATATTTTTTTGTGGATTTGTTGGTTAGACACAATAATGTTAGTAAACGTTGGAATCGTTTTCAGCAATTTATTTAGACTATGAAACAACTGCTATTGAAGTATTGACTTGAGCTGGAGAACTGATTTTGACCTAGCCAGAATATGTGATGTCGTGCATGCGTCATTAAATCAATTGCGCACTCGATTTACAATTTCCTTTTTGGCATACTTCTGATATCCGTGTCGTTGCCCGTCATTTGCCAATGCGCCAACGAAACGGGTATATCGTCAATCGCATTGAGCAGGTCAAAATAGTCTTTTAAGCGGAATGGTTCGTTTTTCGATTCTTTCATTTTCGCAAAGTCGGCCAGAACATTTTCTAACTGATACTTGCCTGTGATGTAACTACTTCCGTATCCGGGCTGGCGCATGTAAAGATGTTGCTCAAACAAAAGCAATTTCTTTTCGGTCTTCATCCAACCGCGAGGCGTGTATTCGGAATGAATTTTTCCTGCTTCTTCCATCGTCAGTTGGTTGGCATGCGCATACAAAGAACCGAGTCCACGGGCAGCGCGTTGGGCAATCATGATGTAAACAATCTCCCGCACGCGTGGGTTATTGTCATACAACCCTGCTTGCATAAACATTTCTTCTACGGCCGTGGCCAACCCTTCGTTGCGGGCGGCAAAAATATTGTACAGCAATGGGCCCTTCCGTATTTCACTTTTGTTCGGCTCTTTATCCAGGCGGGCCAATTCAAACCAATGATAGAAGTGTGAATAGAGCGGCCGCGGGTCATAGTGCATACCAATCAAAAAGAAATTTCGCTTTTCCGTGGCTACAAACTTTCCCAAATGTTCGCGCAATGCAGGTTCAAAATACTCTTTTACGGTAACAATCTCTTCTTTGTCTAAAAAAGTCATCAGGCTTTTGGCCGAGCGCTCTGCTAAGGCAGCAAATTTTTCGGGTGAGTCGGCTGCGACTAATTCCGGTAATTTTCGGTTGCGGTGTTCTTCTAATTTCAGTGAAGACCATGCGCGGGCCAGTTCACGCTTCAGCACCATCACTTCATCGTCCCACGTAAGTGGTACCAAGTGCACGTTTTGTAAATACCAAGTGTAATTTTCTTTTCCGATCCCAGAAGAACCTGTCTTCGATGCCGACTGAGCGCTGAGCCATTCGGCCAGCGCGTCCGTAGAAGTGATTGCTTGTTTGATGGCCGCTACCAGGTCGGCTTGTTCGCCTACGCCCGGCAGTTGTAGAATACTAGCGAGGTCTTCACTTTGTGTTTCAATATCTCGGATGCCGGCAATCCACAATTCTTTAGCGTTGCCTGTCAAATTTATTTTTGCTTGTTCGTTCAGCGGGGCAATTACTTTTAGTTCACTAATCAATTTTGTTTTACTCTCTGTATTTAATGGAAATTGGTACGTCCACAGTTCTACTGTTTTATGATGCGTGGGGCCTTCGTGTGCGGGCACATCGCTGCGTTCCATTTTCAGCGAGCTATAGTAAGCAGGGTCGCGCGTCCAAGGTTGTAGCACGCGCTGGTTAAAATCAAATCCATTCATTTCTGCCCACACCACATGCCAGTCGATGCGGTGTTCAATTGGCCACTTCGCTGTGTCCATCGCCAAGAGTTTACCCTGCAATTTTTTAAATTCGGGCATACGTTTTTCAAAAGTTGAAACCGTATAATCAGGTGCGCTTTCTATCATGGGAGGGTTTTCAAACACACGCCATTCGTTGAACAACGTTACCAAACTTGCATAATCTTTGGTGACAGCGGCAGCGGGTGTTTTTTCTTTTTCAGGACTGCAACTGATCAAAAAAGCGATCGCTAGAAAAATGTTGGACAACTTCCTCATGGTGGTTTTAGGTTTATTGAGTACTACGTAGCCTATACAACACCCACGAAAAAAAATCAAACTATCAAATAGCAGAAGTTTGTCCTCTAAGCAGAGCGAAGTTGTAGGTAAAGGCGAAGGTACTATTTTTTAGGATTTGTTGGCGCCCTGCCTAGCCGGTCAGGCTATCCATGCCTACATTCCCATTTTGGCAGACTGGCGCTTTACTCCTCGCACCTTCGCACCATCCAATGCTACTTCGAGGTGCCGCTACTATCCCTTGCCGTTGCGCTTCGCTTGTCGGTACGTTGATGAAGGAGCGTACACTCATCTGTTCACATTTGAACAAAACCCAAAATTGATCTTCAGTTTTTATCTAATTAAGCTCTTTTTTACATTGGTACATTATTTGGCAATAGCCGTAACTTCATGCAACCCTAGGCGTCAAAATTGAGTCTTAGCCCCAACACAACCCCACCCCACCTTATGATCAAAAACTACTTGCTCATTACCTTTCGCAATCTGATGAAGAACAAACTCTTTATCTTCATCAACATCTTCGGCATGGCCATTTCAATTGCCTGCTGCATCATCGGGTATTTCAATTACGATTTCAATGTCAGCTTTGACGACCATCACAAAAATGCTGGCACTATTTATCGGGTAGGCTCAGTGCGCGAATTTCAGAATGAGTTAACTGAATTTGGCTTTGCGCCAGTTGCACTCGGCAATGCGATCAAACAAAATGTGAACGGAGTAGACGAGGTAATCCGCTACACACCAGAAGGAAGAAACTTTCGAGTAAAGGAGGCATTGTTTAGTGATAATACTGGTTATGTGGATCCAGCGTTTTTTAAAGTGTTCACGTATGAATTTATTGATGGTAATGGGGAGCTAACGAACAAAAGCGGAATATGCATAAGTGATGAACTGGCCATCAAGTATTTTGGGGAATTAAAAGTAGTTGGCAAACCCCTGACGCAAATGCTGGACAGCGGACGGATCAAAGAGTACACGGTTACGGGTGTTTTCAAAAAGCAGGCAGCGAATTCGAGTTTTGGTTTACAAACATTTACTCACCACGATAATCTATTTGAATTTGCCAAGGGCGACTATAACGCAAACAGCTGGAAGTACCGAAACACTTTGTTTGTGCAGATTAAAGACCCTTCGCGCGTAGCCGCCATTCAAGAGCAAATAAAAACCTATGCTGCCAACAACAATAAAATTCGGGAGGATTTTATTATCAAGTATTTTTTTGTGGAGCCCTTTGTTGGCATGGCTGTGCGCGATGGCTACTCTGATAAAAACGGAACATGGACAAACAGTGGTTCCCCCATTGCAGCGGTTATTGGGTTGGCGTTGATGGGTGCTTTTGTTTTGTTGATTGCTATCTTCAATTTGACCAATACAGCAGTTGCCATCTCTTCGCGTAGGCTAAAAGAAATTGGTATTCGCAAAGTATTGGGCAGTTCGCGCAAAAGCTTGATTGTCCAATTCATTGGAGAGACAACCATGATTTGCTTCTTCGCCCTCGTGCTCGGCTTTCTTATTTGTGAATTATTCTTGCTGCCGGCTTTCAATAATTTGTGGCCCGAATTTGATGTAGTGACAGACTATTTTGCAAAACCGAACTTCATGATCTTTATGGTCATTACGTTGCTTTTCACTAGTTTGTTGGCAGGCTTTTACCCAGCGTTTTATATCAGCAAGTTTCAACCGGTGAGTATTTTGAAAGGCACGTTAAAATTTGGTGGTACGAATTATTTTACGCGCACACTCTTGTGTTTACAGTTTGCTATTTCATTGGCTGGCATCGTGTGCAGTTTTGCGTTTACCGACAATGCTGCCTTTCAACGAGACTTTGATATGGGCTTTGACAAGGACGGAATTGTATTTACCAATGTCAATGGCCGCTCGGAATTTGAAACCTATCGCAATGCCCTTGCTGCCAACAAAGACATTACGGCAATCATTGGAACACAAAACCACTTGTATGCATCTGGCTTCAATGATCCCATCAAACATGAGACGCTAGAAATAGAGGCGGATATTTTGGATGTAAGTGCTGATTACATTCCGACTATGGGAGTAAAAATACTCGAAGGCAGAAATTTTACGTTGGATTCGGAAACAGATCACAAAGAATCGGTGATCATTACCGAAGGACTCGCCAGAAAGTTTTCATTGACTAACCCCATCGGTAAAGAAATCATTTGGATGGATACGGTAAAGTATTTTGTGGTAGGAGTTGTAAAAGACATTTACAATAATGGGCTGTGGGAAAAGATGGAGCCTATTATGTTTCGCTTGGCGGATAAAGATAAGATCAATCATATTTTGGTAAAAGCGCCTGTCGGCAAATTAGTGGCCACTAACAACTACATGGAGGCTACCTGGAAGGACTTGTTTCCTAACAAAATGTACGATGGCAATTATATGAATGATGAAATGGTAGAGGCGAACACAGTGAACAAAAACTTAGTGACCATGTTTGTTTTTTTAGGCGTAGTGGCGTTGTTGCTTTCGGTGACGGGCTTGTTCACGTTGGTTTCCCTGAACATTATCAAGAAGATGAAAGAGATTGGCGTGCGAAAGGTGATGGGGGCATCGGTGGGGAACATTGCCAAAGTCATCAACAAGGAGTTTATTATTATTTTATTGATAGCTTGTCTGCTGGGCGCACCGCTTGGCTGGTCGATGTCAGCAGCATTGATGGGTAGCATTTGGGATTACTACCAAGAGGTTTCTGTTACCTCGATGGCGATTGCGGCAGCCGTATTATTTCTCGCTTCTGCAATTTCGATAGGCTATAAAGTGTTTAAAACTACGCGCGTAAATCCTGCGAATGTATTGAGGGATGAGTAATTTATGGATCGCTTTACATTTTTTGACCGTGATGCGCTTGCGGCAGGGATAGAAGTGAAAAGCCCGCTAAGGGTTGAGTGAGCGTGGCGCGGACTTGCAACGGACTTGCCTGTCCGGTAGGCAGCCCGCCAGCCGCTCAAAACTTATCTTATTTTATAACAGCCACCCTATCTTTACTCAACAAATAAGGAGTATAATAAGCTGGCATATTACTTAGCGGCAATACTTCAGGTTTAATATTGATGCCGATTTGTTGGATCATAAAATTCCTCCGTTGTTGGATGCGTTTCCATGATTCGGGAAAGCGGGAAGCCCATTCATTTCGTAGCGCTTCATCGGCCAAGACAATTCCATCTTCCATATTGGCGCAGACCGTTTCGCCTTTGCTTACAGGAATGATATCCATTTGTAACGCCATGCTCGAATGCAATTTGATGGTCGAACCTTTGTAGAAAGGTGAGTTCACCCATTCATCTAAATGCAAGGTGTGGCCTGTATTGACTGCAAAATCAAAAATAGATTTATTGCGGGCACCTTCGACTGCTTCAGTAACATCACCGGCAGAGACTCCGATGCCAATGGCTTCATACCACGTAACAACTGTTTTAAAATATCCTTTCCAATACTCTTCGTAAAATTTAGCAACGGCAGGATCTAATTGGTTTGCACGTTCGGCTACGATACCTGCTCGCGCTGTCAGCGCTCCAAAAATACCAAGGGCGCAGGTGAATGGGTCTTTCAATGCAACTCTATTCGCAGAGGGACTGCTCAATCCCATGCTTGCTTTCTTACCGCTCGAAATCATGGGGTGGCATGAATAGGGGAGACCATCACTCACAAAATTTTTGGCGAGTTCGTATTCGCGAACACCTGGCGCTAATTGTTGTAACAAATTTTTAAGACTTGTAGAAGTACGAGTGCTGGCAAATTCAAACCTCACCAATTCTTCCAGACAGTTATGGTGGCGAAGGCCATGCTCTAAATCCATAAAAATATCACCTGCGTTTGTGACTAAACTTTTATCACCCACCAATTCGCGTAGCAGGTCGGCCAAATAAGCAGGAATGTCAAGAATGGTTTTGTCAGTTGGGTTGTACTTGTAATAGGCACAGCCAACTTTGGATGAAGAAGCCATGCCAAACTCTTTTAAAATATCCTTGAGCGTCCTCGACTTTGACCGATCTTGCCCCATCAAACTAAACTCTTGATATAATTCAAACGCGATTGGAATCGGACAAATACCGGTATAGCCCATGCACTCATTGCCGAGCAATATTTTTCGATTGCCTTCTTTGTCGAGTAGAAGCAAGGCTTCTTCAAAGCGCGGATCAAGGTTAGTAAGAAATGCGAGGTTGGCACTATGTTCCCTATCGGCAAACACCAACAAAAAATCAAGTGAATGCTTGTGCATTGTCTTCACTGCCTCTTGAAACCGATTCTCAAATTGTTGGGCAGGAATCTCAATGAGCTCTTCGCTCATCCCAAAGACGGGCAAGTTTATTTTGGCTAATTCAAAGGTCGGCATAGGTATTTTATGAATAATTCTTAAAGCTAAAAATTTCTTCGCGTTCGTTGTACTTACTCGCAGAAGCGTTTCATTATTTTTTGCAGTCGTTCGGGTCAAATGATGGATTTACCGCTGGTAGAAGAGTTGACTTTTTAAGTATCGACCTACCGTATCTTGCGAGTTCATAAATATACTTTCAATGAGCACAAACTATTTCAAGACGGACATGCATACGATAGCAACACGAATCTCAGTTTTATCCATCTTTTGGCTCACGGGTTTCGTTGCTTTTGCGCAGCAAGAGGTTTCCAAAGTCAAAGTAATTGATCCGGTGAACATGGATTTCACCGCAAAACCTGGAGATGACTTTAGGAGTTATTCCGGTGGTATCTGGCTAAAAAATAACCCTGTTCCCGCCAAGGAAACCAATTGGGGAAGTTTTACCATTCTTCGCGATTTCAATGTGAAGGCAGTGCGTGAAATATTAATTCAGTCGGCAGCCGATAAAAGCGCGGCACAAGGCTCCCTGAAAAAAAGAGTTGGAGATTTTTACGCGGCTGCTATGGATAGCGTAACAATCAATAGATTAGGTTTTGCCCCCATTCAAACGGATTATCAGCGCGCAGGAGCCGTTCAAACCACTGCTCAGGTAATAGATGAAATAGTCTATCAACGCACCAATGGCATCGGCAATCCTCTTTTTGGATTTTTTGTGGGGCAGGATGCAAGGCATCCCACGGTAATGGCGGCTCAGTTTTCGCAGGGCGGCACCTCCATGCCCGATCGTGATTATTATTTGAAGGACGATGCCCGCACCAAAAAGATACAAGCTGCACACAGCAGTTACATTACTGCTCTATTTGTGTTAGCAGGTGATCAGGAGGCAGATGCCAAGAAGAAAGCCGAAGCAATCTTTGGCTTGGAAAAAAAATTGGCAACAGCGCAAATGAGTCGCGTAGAGATGCGTGATCCGATCAAACGTTATAATAAGTTTTCAGTAGCCGACTTTAGTAAGCGGTCGCCTTCATTTGACTGGAGTACCACGCTCGGTAAATTAAGAGCGCCCGGTCAAGACAGTGTAATAGTAAGTGCTCCTAAATTCTTTTCCGTTGCCGATAGTTTGTTGAAGGCCGTGGCAATGGCGGATTGGCAGATCTATTTGCAATGGAATGTGATGCGCTCGGCTGCCCCTTACCTCAGCAAGCCGTTTACCGATGCGAGTTTCACCTACAATCAGGCACTCAGCGGACAAAAAGTTCAAACTCCTCGTTGGCAGCGGATGGCTAATTTGACAGATGGAACGATTGGTGAGTTATTGGGTCAGCTCTATGTTGAGAAACATTTTAAGCCGGAAGCAAAGGCGCGCATGGATGAGATGATCAAGAATTTGGTGAAGGCCTATGAAATAAGAATTAAAGGTCTTGATTGGATGAGCGATGTCACCAAACAAAAGGCATTGGATAAATTAAAAGCATTCACTCCAAAAATTGGTTATCCGGAAAAGTGGAAAACGTATGATGGGCTAGAAATTACTGGCCAAACATTTTTTGAAAATCTGCGCAGCGCAGGCCGTTGGAATTATGCCGACATGGTAAACCAGTTGGGCAAGCCGGTAGATAAGAAAAGATTTGGTATGACTCCACCTACCGTAAATGCTTACTACAATCCGGTGAACAATGAAATTGTTTTTCCGGCAGGTATTCTACAGTATCCATTCTTTCATGCAGAAGCAGATGATGCTTTTAACTATGGAGGTATTGGAGCAGTTATCGGACACGAAATCTCTCATGGGTTTGATGATTCGGGAAGTCAGTATGATAAAGACGGAACGCTTCGCAACTGGTGGACGCCAGAAGATTTGACCAAGTTTAAAGCGCGCGCTAAGCAATTGCAAGAGCAATTCGATGCGTACACCGTGCTCGATTCAATTCATGTAAATGGCAAACTAACGCTCGGAGAAAACATTGGCGACTTAGGTGGATTGAATGCGGCCTACGAAGCCTTCAAAATGACCCCGCAAGGAAAGTCGAACAAGAAGATTGATGGCTTTACGCCTGATCAACGATTCTTTTTAGCGTGGGCACAGGTGTGGCGTAGCAATACGTTGGCCGACACCAAGGCGCAATTGATTGTGACCGATTCACATTCTCCTAATGAGTATCGTACCATTGGTGCTGTAGTAAACATGGATGCCTGGTACAAGGCTTTTAATGTAAAGCCCGGGGATAAATTGTACAAAAAGCCGGAAGATCGAATTCGAATCTGGTAGTGAATTGAAATGAACAAAAATCCCTGACGAAACTTGGGGATTTTTTTATTTAAGCAATGCTTTCTTGATCTTCCGTTGTAGCTGCCAAAATTCTTTTCCATATCCCACCAAAAGTTCTTCTCCTTTTTTTATGGAACGGATGGATTCGATAAAGCACTTATTGCCTTCACTAACGAACTCACAATTGTTTTTACATCCCTCAACTCTTCCAAATCCCCGGGCATCATTAGCAAATCGTGCCAATGCTTTGACGGTGGCCGATCCATCAATCACTGCATTTCGCGTGATGTACATCAGAAAGCCATTGTGGCCATCCAAGTGTTTGACGTCTTTCCATTTTCTGAGTTTACCTTTATACTCTGCAATTCGGACACCCTTTGCAATTTCTTTTTTGGTGTAGAGACCTTTGCCCGCATTCGGCAATTGTGATTTTTTTATGAATAGATTCTTTTCCAGTAATGCCATTTCTACTTTCTACTTTCTACTCTTAACTTCCAACTTCTAATTTTCAACTTCCAACTATTACTCCCCTTCCGAGTAAAACTCTTCCAAAGATCCAAAGTATGCATTCGTCCATCCTTCTACAATATCTTCGTAATCGTCATCGGGGATATTTGTATGTCGTAATTCAACAGACGTTCCTTCTTTATCTTCATGCAATTTAATGGTGACAATCGAAGGCTCTATTTGTTCCCCAAAATACCATTGTTGCACAATTTTTTTGTTGGGTTCAAACGCAAGATTTTTGCCTAAAATACTTCCTTCCCATAGCGAAAACTCGCTTCCCACCTCAGTGGACATCACAGCCTCTTCTCCCGACCATAAAAGGATCGTAAGCGGGTTGGTGAGGGCCAAGTACAAATCTGGTGCAGGCGCGGCAATTGAAAAATATTTTTTAAAGTCTTTCATGTTGTTGATTCGTATTAGGGCTACAAGCTACATGCTTCAGGTTACAAGCTGATCAGGTGGTCAAATGGGCTTGCGGCCTGTGGCTTGTAGCCAGTTAAAATTATTTAAAGTGATACAGGAAAACCAAAACTCCGTGAAACGCAGGCTTTGCGTTGTCTTTGATCTCTAGCGTTACATCCACCTCAAATTTAGTAATGCCCCGTAAGTTGGCGATTGAGTGAAGCTTGGCCCGAAGGCGGACTTGTTGAGTGGTGAGAACAGGCTGATTGAATTTTAACTTTTCGATGCCATAGTTCACCATCATTTTTATGTTTCTGAATTCTGCAATTTGATCCCACAGGTGTGGCACTAGCGAGAGGGTGAGATAGCCATGAGCGATCGTACTTTTAAACGGGCTCTCAGCGGCTCGGGTCGGGTCGGTGTGAATCCATTGATGGTCGAGCGTGGCATCTGCGAATTGATTGATCTGAGATTGGGTGATCTCATGATACTGGGAAACGCCTAGCTCCTTGCCTAGGTAGGTTTCAAATTCAGCGTGACTGCTGATGATTAGTTGAGCCATTGGATTTAAAAATACGAATGTAAGAGTTGTTTCAGGATAATCAATGCAACCCTTCGACCTCTATACGAAGTAGAGAGCGGGTGACCTCGCAAAGCGGGGTTGGGGGTGAGTTTGTGTTGGTGAAAATAAGATAGGGTTCTATTGAATACTGACCTTTAATTTTACATTTTTGAAAGATGCTTTCGGATTTTTTGGTCATTTATCTTAAGGGCTTTTTGGTAGTTATGGCGATGCTCACACTGGTGTGGTTGGTCAGCATAAAACTCGTAAATGCGAGCATCGTTGATCCCTTCTGGGGATTGGGTTTTGTACTATTGACCGTATACTACTTTTTAAATTCATCGGGCGATGATGTTCGCAGAATTTTGGTGCTTGTATTGTCTTCGATTTGGGGTCTCCGCTTGTTTGGCTACTTGTTTTGGCGAAATGTGGGCAAGCCGGAAGACTATCGATATGCTCAATTTCGAAAACAATATGGTGCTGAACGGTACTGGTGGTTTAGTTTCTTTCAGGTGTTTTTGTTGCAGGGATTTTTGCTTTGGATGATTTCTGCTCCGTTGTTGGCTGGGCAATATTTTACCAATCCTTTCAATGTGTTCGATGGCCTGGCTTGCGCGTGTTGGATCATTGGATTTTCGTTTGAGGCAGGAGGTGACTATCAATTGGTAAAATTCAAATCTAATGCGGCCAACAAAGGGAAAGTATTGAACACGGGTTTTTGGAAATACACGCGCCACCCCAATTACTTTGGCGATGCCTGTGTGTGGTGGGGCTTCGCTTTATTTTCAGTGGCGGCAGGAAGCTACTGGCCCATTCTAAGTTCGGTGGGTATGACTTTTTTGTTACTGAAAGTTTCGGGTGTATCGTTATTAGAGCGTAATTTGAAAAAGAGTAAACCGCAATATGAAGAGTACATTCGAAAGACTCCTTCTTTTTTTCCATGGTTTCCAAAGAGTTAGTAATGAGTAGCATTCATTCAGCAGTTGAGGTAAAAGAGCCAGCGGTCAAGCCGAAAGTGGATGTTGAGACGCTCACCTCCATTGATCCTGCTTCTTTGGAAGATTCGTACGTATATGTGCATTGTCATTTTGAAAACACTTCCACAGATATGCTCATTCGCATTTGGCGCACAACGTTTTTGACTGACCGCGATTCTACGGCTCGTTCTCAGTTGGTTCATGCGGAGAACATTTCCTTTGCACCACAATGGACGATCATTCCCCGAAGAGGTGATTTTACTTTTCTGTTGATATTTGAAGGCTTGCCCAAAAGTTGTTTGATGTTTGATATGATTGAAGAAATTTCTCAACCCGGTGGGTTTCATATTAAAAGTATTAAACGAAATGAAACGGATGTTTACCATATAGATATTCCTTAACTCTCAGCTCCTATCTCCTGACTCCTAATACCTAATATTATGACCAATCGAAGAGATGCTTTAAAATACCTAGGCCTTTCGGCAATGTCACTTACAGCGTTGAATGCCGGGGCTGCCCACATTTCTCAACCATTGTTGGATCACAGCGATCCTAAATTCTGGGATCGTGTGCGCGACCAGTTTATGCTAAGCAAAGACAAGGTATTTTTTAACTGCGGAACGGTGGGTGTGATGCCGCGAGTAGTTTACGAAAAACTAAATGAGCATTCACGCTATTTAGCAACCGATGTGGCTGATTGGGAGTATAAAGACGATAATAAAGAGCAATTCATTAGCGGGTACAATAGTCTAATTTCCATTCGCACGAAAGTGGCGAAGCTTCTGAATGGTGAAGTGGGTGAGATTGCCATGACGGATAATGTTACGAATGGCATGAGCTACATTGCCAATGGTATTACCCTACAGGCAGGTGATGAAATCTTGACTACCGATCAGGAGCATGGCGGTGGGCAATCTTCCTGGAAGTTGAAGGAAAAAAGAGAGGGTGCGGTGTTTAAGACAGTTGCTATAGGGAAGCCGATCAATAGCTCCTCCCAAGTATATGATACGATTGTAAAAGCCTTGACGCCAAAAACAAAAGTGTTGATGCTATCGCACATGATTTCTGGTACGGGTGCGATATTGCCGGTAAAGGAGTTGTGTGCCGAAGCAAAGAAGCGGGGAATCTTTACGGTTTTGGATGGAGCGCAGACGATCGGCCATATCAAAGTCGATTTGAAAGACATAGACTGTGATGCGTATGTCGGATGTTTTCACAAATGGATGGGCGCACCTTGTGGAACCGGCTTTATGTACATGAAGGCAGACAAACTAAAAGACTTATGGATAACGGTGGCCAGCTATCGTTGGGACGATCATGCCGATGAGGGCTTTCGTTTTACGCAACGAGGCACAGGCAATTTTTCTATCTTGTTGGCATTGGAGGTAGCACTTGATTTTCATTTTCAGCTCGGCCCAGAGAAAGTGTATCAGCGAATTAAATTTTTGGGAGACCGCCTTCGTACCGGGCTTAAACAAAATAAGAAAGTTCAACTCTTTTCACCGACAGAGGACGCTATGTGTGCAGGGATTACCTTGTATAATATTGATGGATTGACCGGGGCAAAAATCCAAGATGCGTATTGGGCGAAAGCTAAAATGCGACCTCGTTCTCAAGGAGATATATATGGCGTGAGGCACTCGACACATATTTTCAATAGTGAGGCGGAAATTGATAGGTCTATTAAAATTGTGAATGAGTTGTCGGTTTAGAATTTTTAACCGCAAAGAACGCAAAGGTTCTCAGCGGAATTCTTTGTGTTGTTCTGTTTTATTTCCTCTGAGTTATTTGATTGTAAAAAAATGAATCAACGAAAAAAAGTATGCGTAATCGGTGCCGGCCCCTCTGGGATTACGGCCGCAAAAAATTTGTTGGATCAAGGTTTGGATATAACCGTCTATGATTTTGGAAAAGAAGTAGGAGGGAACTGGGTTTTCAATGCACAGTCAAAGCACTCAAGCGTATTTGAAACCACGCACATCATCAGTTCTAAAACGTTATCGCAGTACGATGATTTTCCGTTTCCGGCTGACTATCCGGATTACCCTTCGCACCAACAGCTAGCAACCTATTTTCAGAATTATGCCAAACATTTTAAGTTGTATGCTCACATTCAATTTGAAACGCTTGTTCAAAAATGTGACTTAGATGCCAACAAAAAGTGGAATGTCACTACGGAGAGGAACGGGGCCACCAAAACAGAAACCTTTGATGCCTTAACGGTTTGCAACGGTCATCATTGGAAGCCGCGTTATCCCGAGTATGCAGGGAATTTTACGGGCAAGCTGCTACACTCGCACAGCGTAAAACGTTTTTCAGATTTCGCAGATCAACGAGTACTAGTTATTGGCGGTGGCAATTCTGCCTGCGATGTAGCGGTAGAGGCGAGTCGGTTTTCTAAAAATACAGATATCAGTTGGCGCAGGGGTTATTGGATCGTTCCGAAGTTTATTGGAGGAAAGCCTTCTGATACGGTGGGCGGTTTGCTGCGCTTTCTTCCCAAATTTCTCTGGCGCAAAACCACGAGTCTAATGATTAAAATCATCCAAGGAACGAACACATCGTACGGATTGCCCGAGCCAGAGGCTGATTTTGGATTTCATCATCCTACCATCAATAGTGAGTTATTTTATTTTATCAGGCACGGTAAAATCAAGCCACGGCCGGACATTGAACGCTATGAAGGTAACACGGTTATTTTTAAGGATGGAACCAAAAGCGAATACGATATAATAGTGGCTTGCACCGGTTATATCATTTCTCATCCCTTTTTTGATTCTTCTTTGATTGATTATTCAGAAGGAGAGGTGCCGTTGTACTTGCGCATGTTCCATCCGACAATCGAGAATGTGTACTTCATTGGATTGTTCCAACCATTGGGTTGTATTTGGCCGGGGGCAGAGTTGCAAAGCAAAATCATGGCAAAAGAATTAGTTGGTAAATGGAAACGTCCTAGCGATGTTTCCAAACTTGGCCAGCGCGAGGTAAATCACCCGGATCATAAACAAATCAATACCCCCCGGCATACGATCACTGTCGACTATCACGCTTTTCGCAAAAGGTTGTCAAACGAGTTGAAGCGAAGCGCTTAGCTGTCTATTGTATTTATTTCCGATTGCTCCACGCCCAAAAAATTAGAATGGGATGAATGACCAATAGCCTAATCCATCCAATCCAGTTGGGAACACATAGCCCGCCTTCAACGCAGCTATTGATTTGGATAAAATAAATGTGGGCCGGAATAAATGCAATCAACATGAGAATAATGCCGTAAACCGCATACTTTCGAGTGCCATTGAAAATCAAAAGTATTCCAAATGTCATTTCAAGAAATCCGCTGACTATATTGATTCCGTTGTGGAATGGAAAATAGGGTGGAATCAGAAGTAGGTAAAAGTCGGGGTTGATAAAGTGATTGATTCCCGCAAGCAGATAGAACACAATCATGGACCAACGGTTGGATGACTTTAGGTTGAATTCCATATTGTTTAATGGGAGGTTAAGTTGAATTTAATTTGGCAGTATATTGATGCAAGTCCTCGCTGTTCAAAGTTAGTATTTTGGATCAGTTTGAGTTAATTTCACCGTTAGAACGATTTCTATGCGAAGGATATTCTTTTTTCTCACGCCCTCCAGCCGCGTACCTGAACCTTTGCGGCAGGTGGTTTATATCACGAATATTCTTTCAATTACTCTCGCTACACTAACGTTTATCCTGTTTTTGATTTTCACCGGCATTTTTACTTGGTCGGTCACGCAGTTTAACATATTAGGGGTGGGCGTTCTTTTTTTATCCTGCATCTTTTTGAACCGTAAATACTACCATGTAGGCCGTATACTTTTTTGCCTCACACCTGTTTGGATGACCATGTTCCTGACATTGAGCGGAAAATTTGAGCTCATAAACCCACGTTATTATATTGACTATTTTGATAGCAGATTTATTTTGCTGGGAGCAACCATATTGCCAGGCATCGTGTTTCGTTTAAAGGAAAAAGTGAAAATCGGTCTTTGCCTCTCCTCCACTTTTGTTTTTTTATCTTTCTTTGACCCGATTCATACTGCTTTAGGACTAGGTTATTACCAACGTGGCTTCAATGGTCTCGGGTATTATTATCTTAATTATATTGTTATCACCGCCTATTTTGTTTTAGTCTTTGGGATATTTACCCTTAAACTAATTATTGAAAAGGCGGAAGAAACCGCGGGAAAACTCATCGAAGAAAAGAATTCGATAAATGATATTCTTTTAGAGCGAAATGGTCAACTCCAAAATCTTAACGTAGATATAGAGGCAAGAAATGAGGAAATGCAACAACAGCAAGAGGAGCTTTCAGCCGGGCGCGATAAATTGGAAGAGGCCTATCAACTGATCAATGATCAAAAAGACAAAGTTTCAATATACAACTTCCAATTGCAAAACTTGGTTGATGAAAAGAGCCAGAGCCTAGTAGCGGCCAATGAAGAATTGGTAAAGCACAATAATGAACTTATGCAATTTTCTTACACGGTGTCGCACAACCTTCGCGGACCTGTAGCGCGGCTCTTAGGACTTTCTCAATTGTTGAACCGAGATATTGAAGAAACGGAAAAATCAGAAATACTCCGATTCATTCACCAATCCACAATAGACTTGGATGCGGTGTTAAAGGATTTGAACGTAATAATCGACCTTCGGAAAGGTTTGAATTTGATTCGGGAGAAGATTGAAATAGAAGACGAGTGGAAAAGGGTACTCAGTATGTTGCAAGATCAAATTCAACCCGACTTTTCAATAGAAGCAGATTTTGATCGTGCTCCGCATATTTATTCCATGCGGGCAATGCTCCACAGTATTTTGTATAATTTGTTAAGCAATGCTATCAAGTATCGATCTCCCGATCGACCGCTGACTGTTGTGTTAAAGTCGAGCAAAGGTTTGAATCGCGAGACTATTCTTGAAATTCAGGATAATGGCCTCGGGATAGACTTAGCAAAACAAAAAGACAATATTTTTAAATTATACAAAAGATTCCATACCCATGTTGGCGGAAAAGGGTTGGGCCTGTTTATGGTGAAGACCCAACTAGAAATGATGGGTGGGCATATACAAGTGGAAAGTCAATTGAACATTGGAACTACTTTTAAAATCACCTTCCCTCAAGCAGCCGATGTTGAAAAGCAAGTTTTCTTTGAAAATGGAGCAGCCCAGCTGTGCTTTGATGCGGAAATAAACACGACTATCATTCTTTGGAAGAAGAGCATCACCAGCGATGAATACCGTAGTGTGTTTGAGGCGATGTTGGCTACTCTGAAAACGTATCGTACCCCATGTTGGATTGCAGACCTGCGCGAACAAGGAACAGTAGCCGAAGACGACCAAGCGTGGTTTGCCACTACCGTTGTTCCCGAAGCAGTAAGGATCGGACTGAGGCGTGTCGTAACTATTGGATTTAAAGATCCCATTCGCAGATTGTATCTGGAACGAATGATCGCTACATCGGTTGAGCTAGGAGTAGAATTTTTTGTCTTTGATAGCCCTGAAGAGGCGCGCGAAAAGGTGAGGGAATTTTTGTCTCAAAAGACTGCTTAGCAGCGCACAAGGATGTCTGCGTATTATCCTGTCCTTGAAATTCTTCCTGACTTACTGAAAAAGCTCGCTGTCAATTCAGTCGTCATCTTACAAGCTCCGCCCGGTGCTGGAAAGTCAACTGTGTTGCCGCTGGAACTTTTAGAGGAGGCTTGGCTCAAGGAAAAGAAAATCATTTTATTAGAGCCACGTAGGTTAGCGGCTCGTTCAGTGGCCACCCGAATGGCAAGTTTGTTAAAAGAAGAAGTAGGTCAAACCATCGGTTTTCGTATTCGCTTTGAGACATGCGTGAGCGAGGCAACTCGAATTGAAGTAGTCACCGAAGGCATTCTGACAAGAATGATCCAAACGGATAACTCGCTAGAAGGTGTGGGGCTGGTTATTTTCGATGAATTTCATGAGCGAAGCCTTCATGCAGATTTGGCGTTGGCCCTGTGTTTGCAAGCGCAGCAATTGTTGCGTGACGATCTTCGCATTTTAATTATGTCTGCCACATTGGAAAGCGAAAAAATTTCTGCTTTGTTGCAAGCTCCTGTGGTGACCAGTTTGGGCAAACAGTTTCCGGTCGTTCATCAATACATTACGCCTAACAAAGATGATAAAATTGCGCAGTCAGTTGTGCGAGTGATTCGCAAAGCGTTGATTGAGCAAAGAGGAGATGTTCTGGTATTTCTTCCGGGCGCAGGAGAAATTCGGCAGGCACAAGAGTTGTTGGAAGCACAAAATGGATTGGTAGTTACTCCATTGTATGGCGATCTTCCTTTCAAACAACAGCAAGAAGCAATTTTACCCAACTCCAACGGAACAAGGAAAATTGTGTTGGCCACTTCTATTGCTGAGACTTCTTTGACCATAGAAGGAATTACCACGGTAATTGATTCAGGGTATTCACGCGTGCCGAAGTTTGATCCGCGTAGTGGGCTGACGAAATTGAAAACCATTCGTGTCACACGCGATGCGGCAGATCAGCGGGCTGGGCGCGCAGGTCGATTAAGCCCGGGCGTTTGCTATCGCCTGTGGCCAGAAAATACAAACCAGCATTTGCAACCTTCGCGACAACCAGAAATTCTTGAGGCTGATCTGGCATCTCTCATTCTAGAATTGGCCAATTGGGGAATACAAAACATTAATGAACTTACGTGGATCACGCCACCTCCAAGCGGTGCGGTAAGTCAGGCAAAAGAATTGTTGAATCAGCTGGAAGCCTTGTCGGGAGGAAAAATCACGCTGCGCGGAAAGGAAATGTTGAAATTGCCAACACACCCGCGTATTGCTCACATGCTCTTATCAACAGACAACATTTCCCTTGCATCGGATATAGCTTCCTTACTGGAAGAGCGCGATCCCTTACCGAAAGAAGCCGGAGCTGACCTAAGTTTGCGCGTAGACCTTTTGCGAAAATTTCGCCAAGGCGAAAAAGTAAATGCAGATCGAAATGTGTTACAGCGCATCGAACGACTTGCTTCTGCTTGGCGAAAGATTTTTAGAATTGTAGTTGATAATACTTCTGTGGCCGATACCGAAGTGGGATTATTGTTGAGCGAAGCATATCCCGAAAGGATTGCAAAGCAAATGGACAAGCAAGGCGACCGTTACAAATTGGCAAACGGACGAGTGGCAAAATTACCGGATCATGATGCGTTGCATCGAGAAGGTTGGTTGTGTGTGGCGCAATTAGATGCAGGCAAAAGCGAAGGCCTGCCTGCCGGCAAGGCAGGAAAAATATTTATGGCTGCGCCATTAAGTGAAAATGATTTACTTTCAAAATCGGTGGAAACTGAAACTATTTCTTGGGATGCCGAGCGCGGCATGATTAGCGCAACAACCAATAGACAAATTGGTAATCTGATTTTGTCGAGCAAGTCTATTTCAAAAATCTCTGATGAAAAACGGATTGAAGTGTTACTGTCTGCTTTCCGCGAAGAAGGATTAAAGTTGATCGATTGGGGCGATGAGCAACGGGAATGGCAAGCCCGTGTGTCGAGCTTGGCCAGATGGCGGCTAGACGAAGGTTGGCCAGATGTAAGTGATGAGAATTTAATTAACACTGTTCATGACTGGCTTGCACCTTTTTTGACAACTGTCTCTAAGCGCCTCGACTTTCAACGATTGGATGTAAATGCGATTGTTCAGTGTATTCTAGCTTGGAACATGAACGCCCAGCTCGACAAACTAGCTCCGCCTAAACTAAAAGTACCGAGTAGCTCGATGATTAAACTAAACTATTTCTCGGATGGTAGCTCACCTATCATCGAAGTTCGATTGCAAGAAATGTTTGGCTTGTTGGAAACGCCCACTGTTAATGACGGAAGGACAAAAGTTACCCTTCATTTGCTTTCTCCCGGCTATAAACCTGTGCAAGTAACGCAAGACTTAAAAAGTTTTTGGCAAACCACGTATCACCAAGTACGCAGCGAACTCCGCATGCGTTATCCCCGCCATCATTGGCCCGAGGACCCGTGGACGGCTGAGGCGGTGAGAGGGGCTAAAAAAAGAGGTAGTTAGTTGTTTTTAGTTATTAGTTGGTGGTTTCTACATTTACCCCATCAGCAACTATTAACCATCAACTAACAACTAACAACTATATTTATACTTCAAATACACTTCTATAAAAATCTTTCCCCTGCACATACTCCAGCAACTGGGTATAAAACGGATTCGAGCCCAGTGTGGCGCTGTCGCCAATCATGATCAGTTTTTTCTTTGCACGCGTCATGGCCACATTCGTTCTGCGAATGTCAGAGAGGAATCCCACTTCTCCTTTTGCATTACTACGTACAAAACTGATGGCAATCACATCGCGCTCTTGCCCTTGAAATGCATCCACCGTGTTGATCGTAACCAATTTGTGCAGCGGCTCAAGTAGCGGAGAACTTTCCGCCAAATGATGCAGATAATCTACCTGTGCTCTGTATGGAGTAATGATTCCCATCGTAATGTTTTGACTCAGCCATTCTTCCAACCCAATTTCTTCAATCAATTTTTCCGTCAATCGAATTAGTAGCGAAGCTTCTTCTTTATTCAATCTGCTCAGCGTTTCAGGGTCTTGCTGTTCAGTGTAGCCGGCACCGGCCGTATCAATAAATTCAACAGGTGGTTGATTCGGTCGCAGTAATTCTGCCCGCACCGATTCGTGCGCAATCAATTCATCTTTATAAAAATAGTGACTCGAGAACTTCATAATGTCCTGATGCATGCGGTACTGAACCTGTAACATCGAAGATTGCTTTGGATGTTTCTTGATTCCCTTTTCAAAAAGTGTTTCCGCTAACCCGAGCCGCGCAGCTTCAATTGATTTTACAGTGGGGGGGAGCTGCAAATGATCGCCCGCAAAAATTACACGCTGCGCTTTTAAGACAGGAATCCAACACGCAGGCTCCAGCGCTTGCCCTGCCTCGTCAATAAAAGCGGTTTTATACTTTCTGCTCCGCAGTGTAGGGTGGCTTGTCCCCACCAAGGTACAGCAGATCACCTCACTCTTTTGCAACAAGTCATTGGTAATATAAAACTCGAGCAAATCCGCATCCGCTTTCAGTTGCTTTGCTTCTTGTTGCAGTAGGCGCCTTTCGGTTTTCTCAAAATGACCAAAGGTGCGTTTGTATTTGTGCGCCAACTGACGCGTGTGTTCCATCTTTTTTCGCAGCGATCGAAGCTCGTGGTAATTTTCATGCATCGCAATGCGCGCGTCCAATGTCTTGCTCAGCGATTGCTCGGTCACACGTGCCGGGTGGCCAATGCGCAGCACATTCAACCCTTGCTCGCTCAGTTTGTCAACTAATAAATCCACTGCAGCATTACTCGGTGCACACACCAACACTTGTCCTTCGCTCGCTACCGTTTGTTTGATCGCCTGCACAATTGTAGTTGTCTTGCCCGTGCCTGGCGGCCCATGTATAAAGGCGATATCGCGCGTGGTTATTACTTTCTCCAGAGCTAAATGTTGACTCTCATTTAACAAAGCTGTTCCCAGTTTCCAGTTTCCAGTTTTCGCTGTTGGGTCACAAGCAACAGGCTGCTGGAGACTTTGAACTTTCAACTTTAAACTTTCAACCTTCAACTCTAAACCCTGAACTTCCAACTTTGAACTTAAAAGAATCTCGCGCAACTCCGCCACTCTGTTATCCTCCGCCTCTATCACCTTCTTCAGCGCATACTCCATCTCTCGGTAGCTCATCTCATCAAAGAGCACATCAACACCAAGCGAACCGCTGTCGACCCAATCTGGCAAGTCATCACCGTTCAGGGTAATTACCATCAGGTTGTCACGCACGTAGTTGATTACCCCGTTCACATGTTCTTTTTCAGATTTGCCCTGCGCATTTGAGAACACACTCACCAACTTCCCACTCTGGAAGGCATGCGGCTGATCTTTCTGGTTCGTGCGTTCTACTTCAATGATTATGCGCTCGCCCGTGCCAATGTAGTCTTTCGCCAGACGCACGGGGTACCACGTCATCCCTTCCTTCACGCGCGCGTGAAGCGGACGCATCAACACCTTTTGCCGATACTGTTCCAAGTCCGCCTGCCGTTCCATTTGCAGCAGACCTAATGTCTTTTTAAGTTGCTCTCGTGCCGATTCCAAATAAAGAAAATGAGGCTCAAAAGTAATGTAAAAGCGACTCAGTTTTGAAATCTTTATTTTGAGATGCCATCAGTTCAATGTTCAACTTTAGAGATCATCTTTTTGGGTTAAACGTATATCGTCATAAGTTTTTTTCAAGAAAGGCAGTACCTTAGCATTTTATTGATGTATGAGTAAGGCAAATGATCCAGCGCTAAAGTCGTGGGTAGAAGTACCGGCACTTTCTGACTTCCCCATTCAAAATCTGCCGTTCGGGATTTTCAAAACAAGATACCTGAGCCCCGTGGCGGGTGTGGCCATTGGTAACCACGTGCTGGACTTGGTGCACTTGCATGAGAATGGGTACCTCGATGAGTTGGAGTTGCCAGTTGGAATTTTCAACCAAAAATACTTGAACGATTTTTTGAGCTTAGGCAAGAAGAAGGGGGGAGAAGTGCGCGAGCGAATTTCGGAATTGTTGCAGGTGCACAACCAGGAGTTGCAAGGGAATCGTGCCGCGCGCGAGATTGCACTGATACCGATGAGCGAGGTGCAGATGCAACTGCCCGTGCGCATTGGCAACTACACGGATTTTTATAGCAGCGAAGAGCACGCGACCAATGTTGGCACTATGTTTCGCGATCCGAAGAATGCGCTGCTTCCAAATTGGAAACACCTTCCTGTAGGCTATCACGGAAGGGCTTCTTCAATTGTGGTTTCGGGCGCGCCTATCCAACGGCCGAAGGGACAAATTAAACCGCTTGATTCAGAGTTGCCGATTTTTTGTCCAACACACAAACTGGACTTTGAATTGGAAATGGCGTTTGTTACCTGTGGGGAAACGAAGTTGGGGTCATCGATTTCTACTAAGGATGCAGAAGATCATATTTTTGGTTTTGTGTTGTTCAACGATTGGAGTGCGCGCGATATTCAAAATTGGGAGTATGTTCCGTTGGGGCCTTTCCTCGGAAAGAATTTTGGTTCAACAATGTCGCCTTGGATTGTGACGATGGATGCATTGGCACCTTTTCGCGTAGACGGTCCAGAGCAGTTTCCTCACGTTTTGCCGTATCTAATTACAGAAGGAGCAAAGAATTTTGATGTGGCATTGGAAGTTTTGATTCAGCCAGAGAAAGCTGAGCCTACCAGTGTGTGCCGCTCGAATTTTAAATACGTGTATTGGAATGTGAACCAGCAGCTCGCGCACCACACGGTGAATGGTTGCAACATTATGGACGGTGATTTGTATGCTTCCGGCACCATCAGTGGGCCATCGCCCGGCTCGTTTGGATCGATGTTGGAATTAAGTTGGAACGGGCTGCGACCATTGCATTTGGCAGATGGCAGCGAGCGGAAATTTTTAGAGGATGGTGACACGGTGATTATGAAAGGCCACTGTCAGAAGGATGGGGTGCGGATTGGGTTTGGGGAGTGCAGCGGGAAAGTGTTGCCGGCCAGTTGAAGATTACAGAAGTTAAATTTTAGGAGACAGAATTTAGAGGAAGGCCTGAAGCAAATCATGACTATCGATCCCAAAGAAATTCCGGTGACAAAACTGGTTGGTTATCTACAAGGAGCCGTCACCCCCCGCCCGATTGCGTTTGTTAGCTCAATGGACAAAGATGGGAATGTCAACTTGAGTCCATTTAGTTTTTTTAATTTATTTAGCATCCATCCACCTATTTTAATTTTTTCGCCTTCGCGAAGGGTGCGTGATAACACTACCAAGCACACGTTGCAAAATGTAGAGGAAGTGCCGGAAGTTACGATCAACATTGTGGGCTACGACATGGTTGAGCAGGCTTCGCTGGCCAGTTGTGAATTTCCGAAAGGAGTAAGCGAATTTTTAAAAGCAGGCTTCACAGAGGTACCTTCAACAAAAGTGAAACCGCCACGAGTGGGAGAGTCGAAGGCTTCTTTTGAGTGTAAGGTCAATCAAATAATTCCGTTAGGTGAAGAAGGGGGAGCGGGAAATTTAGTAATCTGTGAAATTTTGTTGGCACATATTGATGATTCTGTTTTTGATGAGGATGGAAAAATTAATCCCTGGAAAGTAGATGCCGTAGCGCGCATGGGCAACGATTACTATTCTCGCGCGGCAGGTGCCAATATTTTTGAAGTGCCCAAGCCAAATGTAAAAATTGGAATTGGCTTTGACCATCTGCCTCCTTCCGTAAAAAATAGTGCCCTCCTCACGGGAAATGATTTGGGAAGGTTGGCGAATATCGAAAAGCTGCCGGATGCGGAAGCCATTCAATCATTTAAAAACCGGAATCCAAGAGTGATTGATTTGAAAGGTGATTTTGAAAGGCATAGGTTAGCTCAAGAATACTTGCGCAACGGAGAGATAGAAGAGGCGTGGAAAGTGCTTCTTTGTACGTAAGCGAACCGCCTATGGACAAACTTTTAAATCACTAAATTTTCAAATTATTTTTTTCGAGCCCGGATCGTCAATTCTTTAAATCCGTAGGTGGAATCTGCTTCTCTGGCAAACTCAACATCTAGCAATTCTACGATCACAATTTCTGCAGTTGTATAAATCATATTGTCATCTAATAAATGTCCGCCAATTGTTTTACCTGTGCTATCGGCAACAGAAAGATGGAGGTGAGCGGAGGTGCTGGACAACGTTCCACCCAATGATAAGATTTCAAAATGACCCTTCAGTAAAGTGCCGCTGGGCTGGTTGGCATATCGCAAATTGACTTGCTCTAAACTTCCCACGCAGGTGGCAATAAAACCCGCCTTAATTTTATTCTTTTCGGCAAACACCATCAATTCTTTCTTTAAATCTTGATGTGGCGTAAAGCGAATAGTGAAAAAAGTGGCGTTAGATTTCAATTCTTGAGCTTCAGATATATTCATGTAAAATGAAAATAGAATAATAACACCTAGGCCGATCTTCATTTTCAAATCTTCAAATTACTCGATTCTCAAATTAGACTAAGGAAACCTCGGAAATTTAGAAAAATCCGGTTCACGCTTTTCCAAAAAGGCATTTTTACCTTCTTTTGCTTCGTCACTCAAATAATAAAGTAAGGTCGCATTACCGGCCAATTCTTGAATGCCCGCTTGTCCGTCTAGCTCGGCATTGAAAGCACATTTTAACATCCGAATAGCCAACGGGCTCTTCTTCAAAATTTTGTTGGCCCACTCAACATACGTCTCTTCTAGTTTTTCCAGCGGAACTACTTTATTCACCAGGCCCATTTCTAAAGCTTCTTTCGCGTCATACTGCTCGCACAAGTACCAAATCTCTCTTGCTTTTTTCTGGCCAACTATGCGCGCCAAATACGAAGCGCCAAAGCCACCATCAAAACTTCCAACAACAGGGCCGGTCTGTCCGAAGCGAGCGTTGTCGGCTGCAATGGTAAGGTCGCAAACTACGTGCAACACGTGGCCGCCACCAATTGCCCATCCTGCCACAGCGGCAATTACAGGTTTTGAAATGGAGCGGATTATTTTTTGTAGATCGAGTACATTTAAACGCGGCACAGTGTCTTGGCCCACATAACCTCCGTGCCCGCGCACACTTTGATCACCGCCACTGCAAAATGCGTTGCCGCCCTCGCCTGTCAAAATAATTACGCCTACCTCTTGGTCTTCGCGACAAATGTTCATCGCATCAATCATTTCATTTACCGTAAGGGGCGTGAATGCATTGTGAACCCGCGGGCGATTGATGCTAATGCGGGCAATGCCATTGTACTTGTGAAATAAAATTTCTTGGTATTCTTTGATCGGTTTCCAATCGTACCTAAGCGTCATAACTTTTTTTGATTTGTAAATTGAATTTTGTGAAGGCGTCCGTAGCTATTTTTTGATGACTTTTGATTTCAAGAATTTTTGTAGAGCCAGTAAAATCAAAGAAATCCTTCAGGCTATTTTTTATTTTTTTAGGTATATCAAGTGAAATATAGTCTAAGCCAAACTCGTCTGCCAGATTTTTCGCGGAAAGTTTATGCTGGGTAACAAAGTACTCATCTGCTTCAGCCAGGTTGCCCGGACCGTCAATCATTCCAAAAATAATTCCGCCTTGGTTGTTAACCACAACTACGTGCAGGTTCGGCATGTTGTAATTATGCCAAAAGGCATTGCGGTCGTAAAAGAATGCCATATCGCCTGTGATCAAAATCGTAGGCACATCACTGCGGAATGAATTTCCTATTGCCGTGCTCGTGCAGCCATCGATCCCGCTGGTTCCTCTGTTGGCAAACACGTGAACTCCTTTTTGATCGGCAGTTAACCCGATCATATTTGCGTATCGCACCGCCATGCTATTGGACAGATGAAGGTTGCAGCGCATTGGCAACGCGTTCATGACTTCCTTTAGTAGGTTAATTTCCGCGAAGGCGGGTTCGTTAAAATATTTTTTATGCGCCAATTGAATTCGGTGCTCTTCTGCTTGCCACAGGTGGATGTAGTTTTGTTTTTTTTGGGATGCAAAACTTGTTTCGTCTTCACTTTCCAACAGACTTTCAAAAAAATGTTTTGGTGTAGATCGAATAATCCTTGTGAGTGATTGAAACGTGTCGGGCACCGTTCCTGCAGGTTGAATGTGCCAGTGTTCCGCTGGTTTATGGTGGCGAAGAAATTGCTTTAGGTTTTTAGATATAACAGATTTGCCAAACGTGATCAGTAAATCGGGCTTTAAAGATTCCCTTACGGAAGTAATGGATTGTCCAACAATCGAATCGGCAAAATGAATGGCATGATCGTTTCCATGAAAATTGGAGATCACATCTCCGATAACGGCAACATGGTGCTTTTTAGAAAATCGCTCTGCAGACTTTACAATACCATCATTATATTCTTGCTGGCCCGCCAGTAGCATCACGTTTTTAAAACTTTTTAATGATTCTAACAACCCTTCTTTTTCGGAATTGGAAATAGTAGGGTGTGGATCGTATTCGGTAAAAATTCTACTGTTAACTGAAAAGGAAATTTTTTCGCCCGGAGCTGGATAGAGCGGTTCGCGCAAAGGTACGTTCACATGAACAGGGCCTGGAGGATACGCGCACGACAAGTTGATAGCTTCATTGATAGTTCGATTAATGAACCAGGTCGAGTCTGCATGGTCATAATCTTCTGGTAGCGTGAAAGACTTCTTTACATGTTGCCCAAAAATATTGACCTGGCGGATAGTTTGTCCGTCCCATTGATCAATCCATTCGCTGGGTCGATCGGCAGTAAGAATCAACAGGGGCACTTCTTGGAAAAAAGCCTCCGCGATAGCGGGTGCAAAGTTGTAGGCGGCTGACCCTGATGTACAAATCAATACGGTGGGTTGGTGCGTTTGCTGCGCAATGCCTAGTCCGATAAAAGCAGCACTACGCTCGTCACTGATGGTCTTGGTATTGATTTGGGGATGCCGAACAAAAGCCAACGTGAGAGGCGCGCACCGCGAGCCGGGGCAAAGGACTGCTTCGCTGATTCCTTTTTTCGCGCAAATTTCAGCGATGTCGTAAATGGGCTGGAGGCGGGACAGGTGGATTGGGATTTTAGGTTTTTTGAATTATGATTTTAGATTCAGAGTAGCGGACAGAACATCAATCAAGTTTCTCATCTTCATTTCAGTTTCTTCCAGCTCCTTTTCGGGAATTGAATCTTGCGTAACGCCAGCGCCCGCGTAAATCCGCACGCTTTTTTCAAATAGCTGCATGCAGCGCAAGTTTACAAAAATATGGCTTTCGTTTTCAAAATTTACGGGACCCAGAAAACCGCTGTAAAATTCTCGATCGTAGCCTTCTTGGTTTTTTAGAAACTCAAGGGCGGGAGCTAACGGCATCCCACACACGGCCGAAGTGGGGTGGAGAAGTTTTAACATGACCGAGCCGAGCTGTGGGAAGTTGACTTCTTTCAGGTCAATTTCATAGTCCGTCTTTAAGTGCATTACGTTTCCAGCAACTATCGTCTTAGGTCCTTGCTCTGAATATTCCCGAACCCTAATTTTTTTAAGGCAGTTGATAATGTACCGAGACACCATGGCCTGTTCTTCAATTTCTTTTTGCGTCCACGCCACCGCCTTCAGGTCGATGTCGGGAGAATAGCGCAATGTTCCCGCCAAGGCGTGGGTCTTGAATTTTGAATTCCTGTCGATGCTTACGAGAAGCTCAGGACTTGCCCCTATCCAAGTGCCGGTGGCGGAAGAAGAGACTAACGAGATCAACGCGTTCGGATGGTTTGCATCCAGCAGTTCAAACGTCTTGAAAATATCTAGGTCGTGAACGAGTTCAATATCCTTGTAGCGCGAGGGCACAATTTTTTCAAATATGCCCTTTTTTATTTGCCTGATCCCAAGCGCTACCAAAAGTGCATAGTCGGTTGGAGTTTGATCGTTTTTAGTTGCTTGATGATACTCTAGGCTATGCGCATTTTTCTGATCTGGTTCGAATGCAGCTTCGTGTTCTTCATAGTGTTCCCAACCATCCTCTAGTACCCCGTTGCTAAACCGGAAAACAAGATCTGCTTTTAAAAATATTTTCTTTTGGTCAGGCAGAAAAGGAGCAATCACAAAGCCGGGCTGAGATTCCTCCAAGCTTAGTTCATCCAGTTCAGTGATACCGCTGTTGCAAATCAACAAAACTTTCTCTTTCGAATTTGGCATTCGCCAAAGGGAGAAGGCGCCCCCGTTTTCCAATGTCTTTTGGATAATGGATTGAATGGCCTGCGCCTCTTTTATAATTGGCCTATCTTTTACCAATACAGATTGCTTCATTTACTTTCTATCGATAATTGCCATCGTTATCCTACTTAAACAAACCAATTCCTTGGCTTCGTTGCTAATCTTAATTTCCCACACATGGGTCTTCTTCCCAACATGTATGGGCCGTGTTACTCCATATACAAAACCGTCCCTCACACTTTTGATGTGGTTAGCGTTGATCTCAAGACCTACACAGTATTGCTTAGTGATATCAATGCAACACGCTGCCCCAACACTGCCTAGCGTTTCTGCCAATGAAACAGACGCACCCCCATGTAACAATCCAAGTGGCTGATGGGTTCTGTGATCGACCGGCATTTTTGCTTCAATAAAGTCTTCGCCCACTTGCGTGAACTCGATGCCCAGGTGGGTCACCAGCGTATTGCCCGACATCTTGTTGAGGATTTCGATTGTTACTCCAGGGTTAAAGATTGGCATGGGCAGGCGTTGAATTGAAGTATTTCCTTATTTTTGCGCCCGATTACAAAGGCAGGCCAAATTACTAGAAATTGAGCATCAAAAAAATATATATCATCCGCCACGGCCAGACTGACTTTAACCTAAAGGGAATTGTGCAGGGAAGCGGTGTGGACTCTTCCTTAAACGATACCGGTCGTGCGCAGGGCGCTGCCTTCTTTGACTCTTACCAATCTACTCCTTTTGATAAAGTCTATACTTCAAAACTTAAGCGAACGGTGGAGTCCGTTGAGGGTTTTATCGACAAAAAAATCCCCCACGAATCGGTGGCCGGCCTGAATGAAATTAGCTGGGGCACTAAAGAAGGTCAGCGCATTACACCGCAGGAAGATGCCTATTATCATTGGATGCTTCAGCAGTGGCAATTGGGCAATACATCCCAACGAATTGAAGGGGGTGAAAGCCCGGAAGATGTGGTGCTACGCCAACGCCAGGCAATTGATTATATAATGTCGCACGAATCAGAACAAAATATATTGATTTGCATGCACGGCCGGGCGATGCGCATTTTATTGTGCGAGTTGTTAAACTATCCGTTAAAAAGCATGGATATGTTTGAACACCAGAATTTGTGTTTGTACCAATTAGATTACACGGGGTCGATGTTTGCTATTAAAAAGCACAATGACACAACCCATCTTCGTAAGCTGGACGCCAAACAAGCCAAAGTAACCGAGAAAGTAACGATCCTAAATTCCGGTAACTAGGAGGGAGAAAGGCTCCTATCCTTTTACAGTTTTTAATTGATCGAGCGCGGCTTTGGCTTTGTTATCGATACTATTTTTGTATTCGTGCTTTTTGAAGCCCAATGCTTGCTCAAAATATTTTTTGGCGGTTGCGTAGTCTTTCTGGTCTTGGGCAATGTACCCCAACTGAAGAGCTGAATTGGCGGCAAAATACCAAGGGTTATCGTTTGTCATGGCGATGCTTTGCACATAGAACTTTTTAGCGACAGGGATATCATTCGTTTTGTGAGCAAGCCGTGCTTTGCGATAATAATATTCCGTTTGTTCCTTACTGGTTTTAAGTTCGGTCACCGAAATGGACTCCAACATTGCGGTGGCTTTCAGGTAGTATCCGCCATCGGTGTACAAGCGTGCCTTTAAAATTTCCGCATTTGGCAGATTTCCTTCTTCTAATTGTTTGGCTGCATACTTGTCGGGTTCGGCATCGTCTTTTCCGGTAATCTTTGCTTTTTCAAAGTTAGCCTTGGCCTGAGTTTCGTCACCCATGAGCCAATGGCAGAGCGAGATTTTGTAATACGAATCTTTTTTAAAACTCGTGCTCTTATAACCTCTTTGGAATTTTTGAAAAGCCATGATCGCTTTTTGATATTCACCTTTTTGCAAGAGCGCCTCTCCCTGAAGGTAATCGGCATAATACAGTTGCAACCCTTGACTATTTTTGGCCAATACGTTGAAAAGCTCCAAGGCATTTTCTGCTTGAGAGTCCTTCATCAGCATGTTGAAAGCAATAAAAAGAACCAATCGATTTTCTGGTTGCTCTTTCAAGCAGTCTTTCATTCCCTTAGCGGCTTCTGCAAAATGTTGATTGATGAACCCTTTCACGGTAAAAAAAAGAATCGTGGCTTCCAAGCTCAATGAAGACTTCGAAAGGCGAAGGTCCGATAGCATTTTTTGACCAAGCGTAACTTGACCGCGCATTCCAAGTAGTCCCATGAACCAAGCATATTTTTCGGGAACAGAGCCAACCATTACCTGAATGACACCACTTGTTTTTTTGATGGGAACAAAATCCGGGAATTTTTTCTGACATTCTTGCACAAGTTGGTAGGCTTTTCGGATAGCAAACGCGGCATTAAATTCCTGGCCATTGTTCAACAAGTTAAAGCCCCGCTGCAGATTAAGTTCTGCTTGAAGGAAAAGTGTTTCGGGGCTAGCGGGCAACTTAGTTAGATAGAGCTGACGTTCTTTAAAATTGATTTCAAACTGTTCCAGTCGCTTTGGATTTTCAGTAACGAGAAAGTCAATCGTCTCGTTGAGGCTAAGAACATATATCTTGTGCAGCTCTTCTTTCTTGGCGGTGATCCGATTGAGTTGTTGCAGCGCTGATTCAGGCTGTAGGTTGAGAACCAATTGATAAGCCTTTTGCATTTCTGGACTGAATGTCCATATTTTATCTATGGCCAGCAGACACAATGATGACAAAAAAAAGCAGGCGGTTAGTCCTGCTTTTTTTACCAGACATATCGAAAATATTTTACGCAACTTTCTTAGAAGTTCTTTTGACGGGAGTAGCTTTTTTTGGTTTCGGTTCCTCTTCCATTGATCCTAAATCTACATCGGCTAAAATACGACCCGAGTGTTCATCGATCACAATTTTCTTTTTCTCTCTAATCTCCGCGATTTTTTGAGGGGGTATAATAATGTTGCAACCTTCTGCAGCACCACGCACTACCCGAACCACCGCCAACCCATTGCTGAGACTCTTGCGCAGGCGATCGTAATGCTTCAACATTTTATCGTCTATCTTTTTTACGGCCTTCTCGCGATCCCCCAATAATCTTTTTTCCTCCTCTTCGCTTTCTTTCAAGATGTCGTCTAACTCACCCTTCTTGTTTTCCAAATCTTGGTTTCTTTCTTTGATCAAATTTTCTATCGTCACGATCTCTGCTTTCTTCGCCTCGATTTTCTCTTTTGCCTCTTTGATCTTCTTCTCGCAAATTTGTACTTCTAATTCTTGCAGTTCTACTTCTTTTGTGATGGCATCAAACTCACGGTTGTTCTTGACGTTCTTCTGTTGTTCGTTATATTTTTTGGTAAGCTTTTCAGCCTCTTTGATGCCTTCTTTATTCTTTTTGATTACCTCATCGAGGTCTTTCATTTCGGTCTCGAAACGACCCAACCGAGTTTTGTAGCCTTCCATTTCGTCTTCCAGGTCTTGAACCTCGTTTGGAAGATCGCCTCTCAATTTTTTTAGTTCGTCTAGTTTTGAATCGATTGATTGAAGTTTTACGAGTGCTTCAAGTTTTTGTGTAACTGTTTGGTTTTCCATTACTTATAGATAACTGATTGGATTTGTGATAGTCTTTGAAAAAGTGGTTGCAAACGTAGTAAATTTTTCCCTCAAAACCTCTGCCAGCAAGTCTTTTGTGTATTGTTCGCTTTCGTAATGGCCGATGTCTGCAATCACTATTTTGGCATCGGCATCAAAGAATTCATGGTATTTGAAGTCAGCGGAAATGAAGATATCTGCTCGCTCTGCAATGGCGTGCGACACCAAAAAGCTTCCGGCTCCACCACACACGGCTACCCTTTTTACATGCTTAACAGTAGGTGGTGTGTAACGAATGCAGGCTGTGTTCATGGTGCGCTTTAAACCAATTAAGAAGGCCATAAGCTCCACCGGACTTTTTAGGTCGCCCACCATGCCCGCACCAACTTCTTGGTTTTCATTTTCGAGTTTGTGCAAATAATAGGCAACTTCTTCGTACGGATGCGCTTGGCGCAAGGAACGAATAACGTTGGTCTTAAGATGCTCGGGAAACAACATCTCTACGCGCACTTCACTTACTTTTTCAAGAACTCCGCGTTTGCCAACAGATGGCGTTGCTAGGTCGTTGGGTTGGAAAGTACCTTCGCCAACCAACTGGAAGCTGCAGTTTTTATAGTTGCCGATGTTTCCCGCCCCCGCCAAATGAAGCGCGGCAACAATTTCGTCTTTGTTTGTTCGAGGTACGAAAGTGGTCAATTTCATCAGCGTGGATGGCCGGGGCATTAATACTTTTGTGTTCACCAGCCCAATTTTATCAGCTATTCTTTTGTTCACGCCCGTTGCCATGTTATCGAGGTTGGTGTGAATCGCATAAATGGCGATATCGTTTTTAATGGCTTTGATCAGCGTGCGCTCCACATAGTTCTGCCCTGTCAATTTCTTTAATCCGCGGAATAAGATAGGATGATGAGCCACAATTACGTTACACTTGGCAGCTATGGCTTCGTCTACGATCGATTCAATGCAATCCAAAGTAACCAGTATTCCTTTTACTTCCGCCTGAGGATCGCCAGTGAGTAATCCGCTATTGTCGTACCCTTCTTGATATACTCTTGGGGCGATTGATTCTAAATGGTCAGTAACTTCTTTTATAGTGATCGTTGCCATTGTTTCCTTATTTTTGATTTTTAAAAGTAACGAAAGATCGCTGCACTCTATATGTCTTTTTTGAAAGTTGTTCTCTGGCCATTCACGCTTCTTTATAACCTTGTGATGAAGGTTCGGAATTATCTCTATGACGTTGGGCATAAGCCATCCTTTAAATTTGAATCGGTAGTCATCAGTGTTGGTAATTTGAATGTGGGGGGCTCTGGCAAAACACCTATGGTAGAGTACTTGGTTCGATTACTTCAAGATAAATACTCACTTGCCATTCTCAGTAGGGGTTATGGTAGAAAAACAAAAGGTTTTCGGTTCGCCACTGAGGAGGATGATGCCTATTCCTTGGGCGATGAGCCATTTCAATACTACAGAAAATTTGGAGATAATGTAACCATTTGTGTGTGCGAGGAGCGCGCCTTGGCTATTCCAACCATATTGAATGAAAGGCCCTCCACCCAAATTATTTTATTGGATGACGCCTTTCAGCACCGGACGGTGGCACCGCAATTTTCCCTATTGTTGACGGATGCAGGCCGACCTTTTTATGAAGACTTTGTTATGCCCTTTGGCAGGTTGCGGGAGGGCAGAAGAGGAGCCAAGCGGGCAGATACGATTGTGGTTACAAAATGTACGAACGCCACTGCACCCGAAGCAGTGCAAAGGAAAATAGAAAAATACGCTGGGCAGAAACCAATTTTCTTTTCAACGATCAGCTATAAATCAGCTCAACCATTTGAAATGGGAACCATCATCGGAAATAAAGTGGTTCTCGTTTCAGGTATCGCCAATAGTTCTTCTTTAGAGAGGTATGTGGCTGAACATTATCAATTGATAAAACATTTTCAGTTTAGTGATCATCATTCTTACACCCGTGAAGATATCCGTATGCTTCAGAAATTTTTAAATGAGCATCAGGCCGATTCGATTCTAACAACTGAGAAGGATATGGTCAAGCTGATTTCTGCGCATTTAAGCGAGGTAATCGATGGGAAAATATGGTTTTTCCTTCCCGTAGAGACCATTTTTTTCAATAATGGCTTAGTATTTGATAATTTGATAAGCCAAACAGTGGAGGCACATTTAAAACAGGTCGGTCAATCGCCCATTTAGCAATTACAATCATTAATTTCGCGCCTGATTTATTGACATGCGGTCCCTCATTCTTTTTGCGCTATTACTTTTTGCTCGCCAACTTGCTGCCCAGAAAGAAGTTCCAGCTCCCACTACGCTCAAAAAGGATACAACGGCTGTCAAAAGAAAAGTCATTAAGGCATCTCCCGTTAATCAATCCGAGTTGCCCAAAAAGCGCACTTACTCCAAAATCATCGATGACTCTAGTAAGTCCATCTATGGCCCTAACACCACTTTGTGGATAACGGAGACAGATCTTTTTTACAATAAAAAGAAAAACTATCAATCCCTGGACACGGCCATTAATAATTTCCATCGATGGACGTATGTTCAGCGCTTCAACAATAAGTATCAAGACTTGGGCAATATGGGAACTGCACTGAATCCGATCTTTCCGGTGATATCAACCACTATCGGGGCTTCTCCCGGATTTAGATCCTATGAGCCGTATTTTGATACCTGGCAGCCCAGATATTATGATACAAAGTCCCCCTACACAAGAGTTTACCTCGTTTGGGCAGGCAACGGCCGGGCAATGAGCCACATTGAATTTGCGCGTAATATTAACCCTCGTTGGAATTTTGGCTTTAACTACCGGCCAATACTGGTAGACAAGCAACTTCAATACAGAAGGGCCGATCGGCAAGCGGTCAGCCACTATTACGATTTTTTCACGACCTATAAATCTAAGAATGATCGCTACTCATTGGCAGCCAGCTATCGAAGAATTAGGCACCGCGTTCGTGAAAACGGAGGCGTTTTGCTCACCGCGGATACAACTTTCAAGGCATTTTTTGATCCGAATGCAAAGCCCACGTTGACAGGTTCTGAGAGCGAAGAACTCAGGCAGCAGGTGCATTTTTTTCATCAATATCAATTGGCGAAGCCCTTTCAAATCTATCATTCGATGGATTACACATTGCGCAAAAATATTTTTAGAATTGATCGGACTGACCTAGCTGCTAATTTTTTTAAGGTTACGATTATTGATTCCACTAAGACTACGACCGACCTGATGGAGTTTAGGACATTTGAAAATGAGGTGGGCGTGAAAGGTAATGCCGCATTTTTGTTTTACAATTTTTATTTTAAAGCTCGATCTATTCAAAACAGTATTCCCTTCTTGAGGGGATATGATCCGCGCAGCAGCGTAGCGTTGATTGAAAACTATGTAGGAGGTAGGATCGCCTTTCGATTCGATTCGCTGAGCGAACTACGCGGATCAGCTGAGATTTTGTTGGATGGTAATTATAAGTTGGAGGGCGCCCTTGCTACTCCGTGGCTGGATGCCAGTTTGGTGAGCGCTTTATCAAAGCCCGGATATCTGCAGCGGGCCTACCGGGGAAGCCATAATTTTTGGCTGAATAATTTTTCCAACACACTGTCAAATCAATTAACGGGGTTTGCAAAAGTGAAGTTGGGAAGGCTTTTTGTGCGCACGGGGCTTACCTATACAATCCTTAGCAACGCTATTTATTTTTCGCGATTTCAAAATGCTATTTTACCACGTCAGTCAAACGGTAATCAGCAGATATTTTCGCCAGAGTTAAATTTATCAGTAAAATTCTTTCGAAACTTTTTCTTGCGTCCCCAAGTGATCTACACGCAACTTTGGAAGAATGACGACAACGTGATCAGAATACCGGAATTGTTTGTAAATGCCCAGTTGACGTACGAAAATATTTTACTGGACAGACATTTGCAATTGCAAGTGGGCGTGGATGTTCATTACAAATCAGACTACAAAGCATTGGGTTATGCTCCTGATATTCAATCCTACTACATCCAAGATAGCCAGGTGATTGGAGGTTTCCCGATAGTAGATATTTTTCTCAATGCGAAAATCAAAGGAGGTCGACTCTTTATTAAATACCACAACGCATGGCAATTTGGTAAACCAACGGGGTATGTATTGACCTATGGCTACCCAGGAGTTGGCAATACGCTAGATTTTGGTTTTGAGATTCCGCTGTTTGATTGAGAAATTATGAGCGGTGAGATAAATGCGGAAGTTACGCTCGGTCAGGCAGTGATAATAGCGGAAAGCCTGCGGCTGCGCTGAATTTTTACCCGACTATTAATTTTTCGATGGCTGAATCAGCTTTGGCAAAATTGAATTTCTCAATAATAGATTTAAAACTTTTTTTAATCTCATCATTGCATAAATTCCCTATGCTTCCCGCATGCGTATGATGAAGTTGGGTGGAATAGTTGAACGCACCTGTTTCAATATCTTGACCGATTTTTTTATAGGCATCGCGGAACGGCACCCCGCGTAGCACGAGTTTGTTCACCTCTTCAACACTAAACAGATATTTATACTTCTCGTCTGACAATATATTGTCTTTGACTTCAATATTAGAAAGCATGAGATGCGTCATGCGCAGGCAATCATTCAGTGTTTCAAAAGCCGGGAATAGTTTTTCTTTCAGTAATTGTAAGTCGCGATGATAACCGGAAGGGAGATTCGTTGTGAGTAAAGCGATTTCAGTGGAGAGAGCGTGCAGGCTATTGCATTTCCCGCGTATCAATTCAAATACATCGGGGTTCTTTTTGTGGGGCATGATGCTGGAGCCAGTAGTCAATTCTTCGGGAAAAGTAATGAATGAAAAGTTTTGATTGAGGAATAAGCAAGCATCCATCGCTAGTTTGGCCAGCGTTGCCGCGATATTACTTAAGGCTTGTGCAACAATGCGCTCGGTTTTGCCCCGCCCCATTTGGGCATAAACAACGTTGTAATTCAAATCATCAAACCCAAGAAGCTCGGTGGTCATTTTGCGATCGAGGGGAAATGAAGAGCCATAACCTGCGGCAGAGCCAAGCGGGTTTTTATTAACGATCCGATAAGCTGCCTCTACTGTAATTAAATCATCCACCAAGCTCTCTGCGTAAGCACCAAACCACAAACCAAACGAAGAGGGCATGGCCAATTGCAAATGTGTGTAGCCGGGAAGAAGTTTGTCTTTGTGTTCTTCGCTTTTGCTGATCAATAGATCAAAAAGGTGGGCTGTATTTTCTACAAGGTTTTTTATTTCATTTCGCAGAAATAACTTTATGTCGAGCAGCACCTGATCATTGCGTGAACGCCCGCTGTGGATTTTTTTGCCAACATCGCCCAATTTTTTGGTGAGCAGCAATTCAACCTGCGAATGAATATCTTCCGCCTCGGCATCCATTTTGAAATCTCCTTCTTGCGCAAGTTGATAGATCGCTTTTAATTTTTTTTTGAGAAGGCCGAGTTCTTCTTGTGTTAGCAATTTAATCGACTCTAGCATTTTGATGTGTGCAAGAGAACCAATAACATCAAAAGGAGCGAGGCGCAAATCCATTTCACGGTCATTGCCTACGGTGAAGCGGGTTACTTCGCTGAGCGAATCTTTATCTTTTTGCCAGAGTTTCATAAATGGTTACCGGTTACCAGTTGCTGGTTTCCAGTTTTAAAGTTTCGATTTTAGATTGAGTTTTTTTGTATTTTCATGTTCCTGTTTTCTGATTGCTAGTTTTCGGTTTATCGCTAGCCAACCGTTAACTATTCTGGTTCTTCGGGAAATTTGTTCCAGTTATCTGCTACCCATTGGGTAAATTTATTGATTCTTTTGCTGAGTGAATCATATCCCGCTCTCAATTCTTCATGTTTTGTTTGATCATTAAAGGAACCGGTCTCAAATAAGAAGTCAAGATGAGTAATGGTTTCATCACACTCCGATTGTGAATAAACCGGATATTTTATAAGACTGTGGCGCTCATAGCTCAAGCTTGTTTAGCAATGCAATGTACGACTCAATTCCCTCTTCAATTTCTTGTAGGTAGATAAATTCATCTGCACCATGCGACCGCGCTGAATCTCCAGGTCCCATTTTGATGGACGGAACTGGAATTAATGCTTGATCGGAAGTAGTGGACGAGCCGTAGAGTTTTTTGTCTATTTGTTTTCCGGCTACGGCCAATGGATGTTTCTCATTCACACCCGAAGGTTTCAGTCGCAGCGATCGCGGTGTAACTGAACAAGTAACATTATTTTTCACCACTTCTAGTGCTTCTTCCAATAAGTACGCATCTGTCACTCGAATATCAACTGTAAATTTGCACTCGGGTGGAACTTGATTGTGCGCTTGACCAGCGGTAATCATGGTCACACTCATTTTTACTTCTCCTAAACGTGCAGATGCTTTCGGAAACTTATAAGTACGAAACCATTCAATATCTTTCAGCGATTCGTAGATGGCGTTGACGCCCTCTTCGCGCGCGGCATGCCCTGCTTTTCCGTAACTTATGCAGTCTAACACCAATAAGCCTTTTTCAGCGATGGCAATATTGGTTAACGTGGGTTCGCCCACAATGGCCATATCAATTTTAGGGAGCTCATTCCAAATCATTTGAATTCCACCTGTGCCGGATATTTCTTCTTCGGCAGTTGCTGCCAATACCAAATTGAATTTTAGGTTGGGGCGGTCATAAAAATTGAAGAAGGTAGTGATGAGCGATACTAATGGGCCACCTGCATCATTGCTACCGAGCCCATATAATTTTCCATCTTCGATCGTTGGCGAAAATGGATCTCGAGTGTAAGCCGGATTAGGCTTAACCGTATCGTGGTGTGAGTTTAGTAGGAGAGATGGTTTAGCCGGATCAAAGAATCGATTTTTTGCCCACACATTGTTGCCCTTGCGATTGGCTTCCATTCCATGATAACTTAGAAAGCTCATGATCAAGCCAGCGGTTTTATCTTCCTCTTTGCTAAAGGAAGGAACCGTAATCAATTGTTGCAACAGATCAATGGCGATATGTGGTAAGTGTTCCGTCACGACAAAGTGATTAACGTGCCCTTGGTTTCGTAACTGGTATTGGCCAATAGGTTGGTATGTTCACCAATCAATACTTCTTTCACTCCGGAGGTAATAGCCGCGAATGCATTTTCCAGTTTAGGTAAGATTCCATCGTGAAAAGAACCTTCGTTCAACAACTTTTCGTAAGTAGCTTTATTTAAATTTGTTATCACAGAATCTTCCTTTTTCACATCGCGCAGTACGCCCGTTTTCTCAAAACAGAAAATCAAACGCGTGTCAAAATGTTTGCTGAGTGAAATCGCCAGCACTGATGCAATAGTATCCGCATTCGTATTCAGCATCACACCATTGGCATGAGTAAGCGGAGCGAACACGGGTATCACGTTCTGCTTTAGTAAAAAATAGAGTAGGGTAGAGTTCACACTATCGGCAGTGATGTCTCCAACAAAACCGAAATCAACTTCGCCCACTGGACGTTTTACCGCTTTGATCATATTACCATCTGCGCCCGTCAAGCCCATCGCATTGCAGTGCAACGATTGCAATTGCGCTACGATTTGTTTGTTCACTAATCCCCCATAAACCATCGTTACTAAATCCAGCGTAGGCGCATCGGTAATTCTCCGCCCTTTAACATAGTGACTTTCAATGCCCAATTGCTCACCCAACTTGGTGGCAATCTTTCCACCCCCGTGGATAAGGATTTTTGGTTCTTGAATAGAAGCAAAGTCTTTGAGAAAAGTGCGAAGTGACTTTTCATCATCGAGTACGTTTCCCCCGATTTTGACGACATAGAGTTTGTTCATTGAAATGACAATTAGAAGAGAGTGAGGGCTAACTAGTTCAAGCTAAAAGCTTCTAGACCTTGTGGCCTTATTTTGTTGATGATTTGGACTGCGGAATCCATCCCGGCTTTAATGATCGCATAGTTATTTTCTCCTTGATAATACCCATCAATATGTAGAATACGGTAGGCTGTGGTGAATTCATTCAGGATTTTGGTATCCACCTGAGCCAATGCCATTTGATAAT
>Ga0226658_10000055_pt1 | contig 42240 bp, 48 predicted proteins | sample OliLak19BULKMAT1_FD_169091 | JGI IMG/M metagenome (GOLD analysis project Ga0226658, IMG submission 169091) | Freshwater microbial mat bacterial communities from Lake Vanda, McMurdo Dry Valleys, Antarctica - Oligotrophic Lake LV.19.BULKMAT1 (v2)... | ecosystem: Environmental > Aquatic >... | reverse complement strand
GAGCCTTTGTCAGGATTAAGTTTGATGATCACTACATTATCGTTGTCGTTGGAGATGTGAAAGAGAGAAGGGCGAACCGGCTCGTACGGAGATTCAATGATCATATCTTTAATTACACCAATGATGGTGTACGACCTATCGTTCCACTTAAGTTCTTCACCCACGGCATTTTTAAAACCTAAAAATTTAGCGGCTGCTTCGTTGATCACAAATGCCAGCGAATCTGTTGCATAGTCTCTTGAAAAATCTCGGCCTTCTTTAAATTGCCAACCAACTGTTTTTCCATATTCAAACGAGCAGCCATTGTTGGGAAAGTCAACTGCTAGTGACGGATCTTTTCCCTTCCACTCAAAGCCTCCGTTGGAGTTCCACGTTTGTGTGGTAGGGCTGCCCGATTCTGTCATCTCGAGAATAGCGCCTGAAGTTTTTAATTCTTGTCGCACGGTTTCAAAATGTTTGTGAATGTCGGGCGTAGATAAAAATAAATTGATGAGTCCATTTCGGTCATAACCGATTGGTCTATCTTTCGCAAACTCGATCTGACGAAAAACAACGATAGTGCCGATAATCAAAATAACCGAAACGGAAAATTGCAGCACTACAAGCACTTGGCGTGGAATGGATGCCGCCCGACCCGCACGAAATGTGCCCTTCAAAACTTTCACGGGTTGGAACGAGGAGAGATAAAGTGCAGGGTAGCTGCCCGCAACAATTCCTGTAAACAAACTGAAACCAATCCCTATCACCCAAAACAACGGATTGCCCCAAAGCAATACTAATTTTTTGTCGGCCACTTGATTGAACATCGGCAACATTAATTGAACTAGTACTATTGACACTATAAAAGCCAACAAAGCCACTACTAGTGATTCGGCAAAAAACTGATTGATCAATTGGTAACGCTCCGAGCCAATTGATTTCCGGATGCCGACTTCCTTCGCGCGCTTTTCAGAACGGGCTGTACTTAAGTTCATGAAGTTGATGCACGCCAGCAGCAATACAAAAATACCAATGATGCCAAAGAGCCACACAAATTCGATTCTGCCGCCCACATTTTTTCCGCCCTTAAATTCAGAATACAAATGCCATCGGCTCATCGGGTGAAGAAACACTTCGGGCTTGTATTGTCTATCGCCTTCGTCTTTTAACATGTTGAGTTTTACATTGATGATTTTAGCTGAAACTTTTTCCATGTCAGCATTATCTGCAAGCTGTGCGAATGTTTGTGTGAAGTTGCTGCCCCAAGGGTTTTCCATCTTTTTGATCCACGGGCTGGAGATCAAATACAATTCCCAGGGAAGCAAGTAGTTCATGTGTCGGAAGAAGCTGTTGTGCGGTAGATCCTCGTAAACTCCCGTCACTTTCACATCTACATTATTATCAATTCGCATGAGCTGACCCAGCGGGTCGGCCTCGCCAAAAAATGTTCTGGCGGTAGACTCTGACAATAGAATTGAGTTAGGGTCTTTTAACCCGGCTCGTGTGCCTTTCAGCATTTTCAGCGATAACATTTCGGTGATCGGAGCTTCAAAATAGTAGCCATCTTTTGTTAGCATTTTTTCGCCATAGGTCAAAATGTGTGAGTTATTCCATGAGGCTTCCAGCACGTATTTAAAATCGCTGCCAAAGTTGTTTCGGATCTCTTCGGCCATCAGGTATGGATTCGACATCTGCGATGTTTTGGTTCCGTTATATAAATTATGCTGCCACACTTGAGCGATACGATCGTAGTTTTCGTGGTACTTATCATAGGCAATCTCATCCCAGATCCATAAGCCAATTAGCAAGGCCACTGCCATGCCCGTGGCCAAGCCAGCGATATTGATAAACGAGTAGCCTTTGTTCTTGGATAAGTTGCGAAAGGCGATTTTAACGTAGTTTTTGAGCATGGGTGAGGTAGATTTGTAGGAAATACTCGCTAAAAAGTAAAAGGTTGCACAGCCAAGGTCGAATTAATTTGTTTTGTTTTTTACAGACTAGCAAGTTTAAGATAAGGACGATCCCTCACTAAAGAAAGTTTGATCTTTGCCATTAAAACTTTCACCTTTGAGGTATGAAAATTTATACGAAAACAGGTGACCAAGGAACAACTTCTTTATTTGGGGGCACGCGCGTCTCCAAAGCTGATCTCCGCATTGATACCTATGGCACTGTGGACGAACTCAATTCATATCTTGGGTTGCTCCGCGATCAAGCTGTAAATGACAAACGAAAAGAACTGTTGATAGAAATCCAAGATCGCTTGTTCACGATCGGTTCGATTTTGGCAACCGAGCCGGGCAATACCAACGTTAAAATTCCGTCATTAATAGAAAGCGACATTATGCTGCTAGAAAGCGAGATGGACAAAATGGACGAAGTGCTTGAGCCTATGCGATCTTTTGTGCTGCCGGGCGGCCATCCTTCTGTTTCTTTTGGGCATGTGGCCCGCACCGTGTGCCGCAGGGCAGAACGATTGACGATTGCCCTCCATGCGCAGGAAGCCATTGATCCATTGGTGATCAAATACCTCAATCGCCTGTCCGACTATTTGTTTGTGCTCTGCCGCATGATGGCGCACGAGCTGAAAATTGAGGAGACTGCTTGGAAGCCGAGGCTGTAACGTTGAAATTTTTTCCTAACTTTATATCATGGAAGAATTCCAAACTGTAAAAGCCAATACTGCGCGCATGACCGATGCGGAGTTTATCCGCTTTTTGGAAGACAATCCGGATTTACGCATCGAGCGAGATAGCAATAAAGTCATTTACATTATGGCTCCTAATTTTACCCGAAGCAGCATTGTCAACGGACTGATCGTAATGCGACTTTCTATGTGGAACTTAAAAACTAAGTCCGGATTTGTCACTGATTCAATGGGAAGTTATTTTTTACCCGATAGTTCCTTGCGAATGCCCGATGTGGCTTGGTTCTCAAAAGAATCGTGGAATAAGCTTTCTGTCGAGGGAAAGAAAAAATTTGTAAAGCTCTGTCCAGAGTTTGTAGTGGAAGTCAAATCTGCTAGCGATTCCCTTTCTGAACTACAACGGAAAATGAAATCCTATATAAAGAACGGGGCAAGGCTTGGATGGTTGATCGATCCCAATAGGGAAAAGGTTTGGATTTATCGTGCGAATGGCGAAGTGGAATCGGTCACTGATTTTAAAAATTCCCTGTCGGGCGAAAATGTGTTAAGGGGGTTTACTTTAAAGTTGCGTGAGCTCCGCATCGACTAAACTTCTTTTACTATTTTGGTGCGTAGCTACAGGCAGCTATGCGCAAAAACAACTCGTATTTTTAAAGCGTGGCAATGTGATCGCCCGCTTTACCGAAGGTGATCGGTTTAATTTTAAGTTAAAGAACCGCGGACTGAAAGAGGGCTACATCACCGAACTCACGGACTTTTCACTGATCACCGCGGCACTAGATACGATTCCGTATTCATTCATCGAAAAAGTAAATATCCAGGGGCAGCGCACTAAGAATTTTGCAAAGAGGTTGGGCGGGGTTCTGTTGATAGGAGGGCTGGGCTACATCGCCATCGATCAGGCTAACGTGCTGGTCGGTTCTAACAAAAGTGGATTTGATGACGCCAACAAAAGAGCACTGGGAGTGGCGGGCGTAGGATCGCTTTTGCTGTTAGTAAAATCACGTTATAAAACCGTGAGCAGGGGTGTGACTATTCGCGCAATTGATTATAAGTCCCCTTATTATAGATTTAAGTAATTCACGGATTGTCGATGACAACGCCAAAAAAAGGCAAGTTCTTTTTTGCAAATCCAACAAGGAAAAAGGATTTTTTTTTTGGTATGTTTGTTATTGATAGGATAAACTTAAAAATGATCACTGTCTAATCTTCAACCTGAAAAATAATTTTTATGCTAACTAAAATACTCTACTTTTTTGCATTTCTTTCTTTTTTATCGTCCTCACCATCGCATGCACAAGATGAGCCGGGCACAGGCAAGGTTACAGTCTTTTCTGAAGATGGTGCCAATTTTACGTTGTATCTGAATGGAGAAAGTAAGAATACCACCCCGACAACTCGGGTAGTTGTTGAAAACGTAACAGAGGTTCCTGTGTCGTTTCGGATTGTATTTGAGAATGGATCAATTCCCCAGCTCACAAAGAATGGAATTCGACAAGGTAAGGATTGCCTTTACGTGGTTCATAAAAACAAAAAAGGACAGTATGCATTAAAAGCAGGAGGTTGCAGTGACGGTGAGCCCGAAACAGAAGGATTTGTCTAGTCTGGCACTCAGCCCATCAAGCCAATTGCCGGTACAACTATTTCAGCGCCCGGCCAACTATCGGCTTCCTACAAAGAAGACATAATAAGTATCAATGATGGTAGGCAGCTTACGGTAAAAAAAGTGCGCGTCAATGGATTGACATATCCTCGCATAATTTTTACTGCGCTAACAGGTGCTACTATTTCGGTTAAGTATGACAACGGAATTGAATCGTATACTGCCGAATCTCCGATGCAATATGAGGTTAAAGATTTTAAAAATAACAATGCTTATTTTACATTGACTGTGGATGAAGGCGGCCCAGCCAAAACATGGTATGTGAAATTGAAAAACAATAACGGATTTGATTTGAAAATTGAATAGGATGCGATTTGTTTCTCGGTTTCTCCGCTTCGGAACTCCACTTGGGTGTCAGTAGAGCCCCGGAACTGAATAGATCCGCGAAGCGGGGCGTAGGGTTGCTTTTGCTATTGGTAAAACCACGGTATAGAAACGTGAGCCGGGGCGTCACATTACCAGCGATCGAAAAAAAGATCCTTTTATCAACGGTTTACGTAACTGGGAATTAGTTAAGCCATTATGTTGGTGAATAAGAATAGCCACTCACGGATTTTATTTTCATAAAATTACGTCCAGAAAGATTTTGAAATAAAAGTGCGTAATCAAGACCAATACTTTTCTCTATTTCAGAAAAACCTTGTTTGTGTTTCTCTCTGTCGGCAAGCAAAAAAATTGTGTAAATGATTTTTGAGAATGTTCTGTCTGGCGGAATCGTTTGGCAATTTTAATTCCTCATCAATCAAATTGCAGTGTGGCGTAAATAAATGCTTTTTGTTGGATACCAACAAAGTTGTCAGCGCAACGACTTCAATTTGTAAGTCAATGTTAGATTTGAATTTATATTTTTTTATATCGTTTGTCATGATGCCACTTGTTCTTGCCTGGCTATTCAAAATTTAGCATTGTTACCACTGCACGCAGCCTAACTTTTCATTGGGCATCTCTAAAAACTCCGCTCACCCTTCTTCCCGACAACTATCGGAAGAGAAGGGAAAGGGTTGAGGTGAAGAAAACAAAGGATTTTAGAGATGCCCTGATTTATATAAGATACTAATCAGCAAAAAATGATGCGGCAAAGGGATTGTCTACAAGCCAAAGCCAAACCCCATCTGCATTTTTACGCATTATATGGGCTGAAGCTCCTTGCATCTTGATGGAATTACCTTTTGGATCCGTAGCTGTCATAGTCCACTTGTCTAAACGATATATCAGGTCTTTGCCAACCGGTGAATTTTTGTGTTTGTAAATTTTAATGTCAGGTTTCATACTACAAAGATTGCCAACCACCTTTTCTATATTGGCAAGTCCACTAATGGCGTTTCCGTCCTTGTCCATATACACTGCTTCATGGTCAAAGCAAGTCATAGCATTTTTTAGATTACCTTCTCGAATGCAATCCATAAAATATTCATCTGCCTCATCTGGGTTTGTCCTGTCAAAATTTTGTTTCATTTCTTTTTATATTTAATAATGTAATTGTGTCGAGTCGCACTATGGCTGATGGATTTCAGCTAATCGAGTTGGCTGATTTAACCTCACAGCTTTATTAAAATAACAAAATCATGAGTGCATACAAAAGTCCAATAAAAGCAGAAAGTTAGCCATGTTGTTTAATAGCTGTGTGCGCCCGGCATCCGGACCATCGCAGTTAATGGTAAAGAGCCTGTGGACTAAAACGGTTTTTACATTCTGATTAAATTTTCCATTCATGAATTTTACTAAAAAATCACTAATTTTTACTGGGGTAACCGATAAGATAGGTTGAATGAATACCATATTTGTTTTTCACCGTTCCTGCTTTCCATAGATAATTGCCCGCATTTGTTTTATTTGCGATATTCAACAACTCCTGTGATTTATACATTCTAAGAACAGAAACGCATCCGTCCCAAACGGTATAAATTGGAATGAGCGGAATGACGTAAGTAAATAATAGTCTTGAAAAACTAAACGGCTTGAAGAAAGGGGTACATAACAAAATTGCTATTGGATGAAATACAATGACATTAAGTATTGCTAAAATATTTTTTTCGTATCCATCAAATATTGCTATTGGAGCATTGTTGTCCATTGCATTTTGTAAAATATTTTTTACCTGCTCTGGTTGAAAATGATGAATTGCGGAAAACATCACTCTGAACCCTTTTAAATCTTTAGGTACATTTGTAGCATCAACAGAATAGTTTGCAAAATCAATTTGACCGCCTGTCCGTGCCTTTAAGATACTATAAGCTTCATAATTTGGAAACTTATCAGTTAAGATAATAGATATTTTTTGTGTGGAACTTTCTGACAAACTTTTAAAAAGTTGTTCGATATAACCGCCACCACCTGAACACAAATCAATTATAGTCGTTTCGTTTGTTTGAGAAAGTGATTCTGAAATCAAAGGTATCAATGGTTTGTAGACGTCAGTTGCAATTAGTAAGTAACGCAAATAATCAGTTCCACCAGCTCTTATGACATTGGGAAACCAAGGCAAATCCTCAAATTCAAAAAGATGGATTCTCATACCGGGGTCAAAATCGTTGTTCGGTTTTTATTGTTCATAAGAACTTCAAGAGTTTAAAGTTAGCAATATATTAGCCTCCATTTTGCGGACAGGAAGTTAAAGTGGAAATTTTTACCCCAGCACAAAAAAAATGAACACACGGAACAGGCGAAAATTCACAGCGTAATTTAGGTCGAGAGTATTTATTGAAGCAATCCGCAACCAATAGACCATTGAGGCGTTGAGCAAAAAGCATGATCTCCACCCCACGGAAATCAGTATGTGCAAGAAAGCGTTTTGAGCAACTTTTAAAGAAAATAGTGTGGTAAAACCTGTTGCCTAAAGAAAGATGTTGGTCGAAACAGGGAGTACAGAGTTGAGCGTTGTAAAAAAGTGCGCGTTACTAGACGCTGGTCACGGTCGTTTATAATATGGCTACGTAAATGAAAGCAGATTTTGTCATGGTGTCAATTATTTTTGTTAGGAGGTTGTTTCTTTTTGAGTTCCGTTAACTTTTTTGATTCGCAAAATTGTCCAAATAAGGAAAGCGAAGGCCAACGTCATTGCAGCGAATAACTTCTCAATGTCCGTCTTGGCGAAAATGTTGCCGATAGTATTTAGAAGAAATAAGGCAAGAAAAATCCATAATATTATGTCTGTCGTTTTCTCCCCAAATTGGAATTTCATATAGTTACCTTTCATTAACAAAACCAGTTCTAGAAAAAGAATGATGAGAATGGAGAGGGTCTCAAAAATATACATTTCCGAATCGTTTTGAAGTCGTCCGCCCCAAGCGATGTCATAAGGAACTATTTTGGTCATTACCGAGAGGTGAAACAGGATTACTGCGCTAAGTAATACCAACAGGATATTTATGGATGTTTTATTCTGCATAGTAGTGTGGTCAATGATTATTCTTATTGAAATCTAAAACAAGTTTTCGTTTCGGTTTCATTACTCTTCTTAACGTCTTTACCCACAAATTCCACCTACCACTCTTTTTGTCTTTTATAAAATGATTTTCAACGTTGTCAAAGGCGTCTTCAATAAAAGCATCGTGTAACCAGCGGATTGCTATTCCCCATTTGAAGGTCGCTGAACCTGTTGTAGTCATATCAATAATATGTGAAAGCTCTGTTTTATTTGGTGCTAACGCTGTTAAGTCGAACCTGTGAAAACCATTAAATCCTGTCAAGTCAAACTGGAAAGTGATAGATTTTTCAGGCTGATATTCGGTTACAAAATATTTTATGGGTCCGTGTCCACCTTTTGAACCAACCTGCAAACCCTTGTCTAACTTCATACGCGGCCATTTATCTGTTGCTAACATCCTATCGTTGTCTGATGACAACGTGTTAAATAACTGTGCAAGTTCAATCTTGGGCTGTTGGATTACTCTTTTATGAATATTGATTACTTTCATTTTACTTTCCAATTAGAACGTTATATTCAGATGGAATTTGAACTCCATCAAAATGATTGGTAAACCCGTAAAATAGTATAACCGTGAAGCAAATTCCGAAAATTAGAATTCCTTTTGATTGTCCGCTTGGCGATAGACCCAATACTGATTGTGTCATTTTTTTACTGTGTATTGACGCCATGTGTCCAAAGAAAGAGAGAATTGCTAGCGCGTAATATGGAATAAAGAATAAACTTAACGGAAAAGTATTTAGTCCAGCCACACCAAAATAAAAGTTTGTGTCAAGATGTAAAAGCAGTCGCCCGCCTAAAACTGCACCCAAATGTATAACGAAAAAAATAGCTAAATAAAGCCCTGTCCAAATGTGTAGTTTCTCAAAGTTGGATATTGCAATTTTTCGATTTTCCCTAAAAAGTTTAAGCCCTGAGATTATTTGCACAAGCACAGCACTCAATAAAATTGTTTCTACTAGAATGTTGCGGTAAAAAAGTCGCAACGTGTCCATAACGGCAATATGGGTATCTGCCCCGAATAGGCTACAAGCGTGGTTGAATAAATGAACGCCAACAAAAACTGTTATTGTAAGTCCCGATAGGTAATGAAGTTTCTTTATTGTCATACATTCATTGCGTTTAGGATGATTAAATCAATATACCTGCACGCTTCATTCATCTTGCTTGTTGGAGAAGAACTCCAGCGGCTGGGTAATTTATCTGAAAACGATTCTTAATCATTTCCTGAAATACGCTGGTTGCTACCCCTATTCGTGATACTTAAAAAAAAGTAACAACAGAATTTAACATAAGGGCATCTCTAAAAACTCCGCTTCCCCTTCTCTTTTGGAGAAGGGACAAGGGTTGAGGTGATTGAAGCAAGGGTTTTTAGAGATGCCCCTAAGCAGCCAGGACGGTGCGTCACCCAAATTTTTTTGAAGATTATAAATTCCAAAGCTGATTACGAAAACTGTCATTACTAGATTCGATACAACTGATATGATTCCAATGAAATTGTCCGCTTGACTTTTGGTTTGAATGAGGTTAATCACGCCTACATAGAAAAGGGCCATGCCACCGGTAAAAAACCAAAAAACATTCTCGGAAATTGACTTATTAGTTATAAAGCCCACCGCTGTATGCAGAATACCTAATGCAATGAATATCCAAGAGGAGATAATTTGGTAGCGTTTCATGTTTTGAATGTGATACTCTAAAAGTACAAATTTTATGTGACCCTAGCGGGCTGAACTGGAATTGTAAATGTTCACATTATACCAAATGTTTATTGGAATTATAGCTTTCTAAAAATACGGAATAGACGTGGTATTTGTTTGTTAGCAGGCGAACTTTGCGCTGGAGTCGGCCAAGGATCAAGGCTCCGATAACTATCGGGATTGAAGCCCGAAAAGAAATGTGCGGTTGGCTGGCGACTGCTGACAGCCTGACCCGATTCCCATATCTATCGGCAGAAGGGGACGCATATAAGTTCAAAATTTTGAGTTCAAAGTTCAGCCAAAACCTACAACCAAGAACTTCCAATTTAGAACCAATTCTATTTCTTATTTTTGGCAAAATTTTTCTATGACCACCGAGAACTTAAAGGACCTAAAAGCCCGTGTTGCCGCCCTCAGGCGGTATCTTTGACTACGACCGTAAAATTGTAGAGATCCAAGACGAAGAACGCATTACCCATCAAGCTGATTTCTGGAACAAGCCCAAAGAGGCCGAGGTGATGCTCAAAAATATTCGCGCTAAAAAAATCTGGACGGACGCCTACTCACAAGTCAACAAGTCGGTTGACGACTTGGAAGTGCTGAATGATTTTCACCTAGCGGGCGATGTAAGTGAAGAAGAACTCGATAGGGATTACCAGAAAACAGCCAAGGCCGTTGAGGAGTTGGAATTTAAAAAGATGTTGAGCCACGAGGAAGATCAACTAAGTGCTGTGTTGGAAATCAACCCCGGTGCGGGTGGCACGGAGAGTAATGACTGGGCAGACATGATCAACCGCATGTATATTATGTGGGGCGAAAAGAGTGGCTACAAAGTTTCGCAGATTGATTACCAATCGGGCGAGGTGGCTGGAATAAAATCGGCTACGTTGGAGATCGAAGGGCCGTTCGCCTATGGGAAGTTGAAATCTGAAATTGGTGTGCATCGCTTGGTGCGCATTTCCCCGTTTGACAGTAACCAGCGCAGACACACTTCGTTTGCTTCGGTGTTTGTCTATCCAAAAGTTGATAATACCATTGAGATCGATGTGAACCCGGCAGATGTAGAAATTCAAACGTCACGCTCGGGTGGAGCGGGAGGGCAGAACGTAAACAAAGTAGAAACGAAAGTGCAGCTTACGCACAAGCCCTCGGGCATTGTGATTGTGTGCCAAGTAGAGCGCAGTCAGCATGCCAACCGCGAGCGTGCGATGCAGATGTTGAAATCAAAACTGTATCAGCGCGAATTGGAAAAGCGCAATGTCGCCCGCGACAAAGTGGAGGCAGGCAAAATGAAAATTGATTTTGGCTCGCAGATACGCAACTATGTGTTGCACCCCTACAAGTTGGTGAAGGACGCACGCACGGGCGTGGAGAGTCATGATGCACAAAGCGTGTTGGATGGCGACCTCGATAATTTTATCAAAGCTTATTTATTAGAGGGCCAAGAGGCAGCTACCAATGACCACCAGTAAAACCGCCAGTAATACCGCCAGTAAAACCGCCAAAATTTATTCATCTCAGTTTTGGCTTTTGTGTGTGAGCACGGCTCTTTTTTTTGCGAGCTTCAATATGATTGTTCCGGAGCTGCCCGAGTACCTGACAAATTTGGGTGGGGCAGAATACAAAGGATTTATCATTTCGTTGTTTACGCTCACCGCGATGATTTCTCGTCCGTTTAGCGGAAAGTTGACGGATATGGTTGGAAGAAAACCGGTGATGATGGTAGGAGGTGTAGTGTGTTTGATTTGTAGTTCGCTTTATCCGCTGCTCACCACCGTGGCAGCTTTTATGATGCTGCGGTTATTGCACGGATTTTCCACGGGCTTTTCGCCAACAGGTGTGGCCGCTTACATTACCGATACGATTCCCGCTAATAAAAGAGGAGAAGCAATGGGTTGGATAGGAACTGCGGGTGCACTGGGCATGGCAGGCGGCCCAGCCATTGGAGGAGCAGTGGCCAATAATTTCGGATTGGGAGCGATGTTTTACGTGTCTGCTTTTTTTGCGCTGGTATCGGTGGCCATTCTATTTCGCTTTGGCGAAACGCTGACCGAAAGAAAGGAAGTAACATGGCGCGTGTTGAAAATTTCAAAGAAAGATATACTGGAGCCATTGGTAATTGCGCCTGCTTTGGTAATGCTACTCACTGCTTATTCGTATGGCGCAGTGTTTACGCTACTCCCAGATTTTGGTTCAGGTGTAGGCATCAAAAACAAAGGACTGCTTTTTACTTTTTTGACCGTGTCGTCTTTGACCATTCGGCTGTTGGCGGGCAAAGCGTCTGATAGATATGGGAGAGTGGCGGTGCTTAAGTTATCAGTCCCTCTAATGGTGATAGCCATGCTAACATTTGGGTTTGCAGAAAGTACGTTGATGTTGATTATTGGTGCTGTGTTGTATGGCTTGGCGCAAGGTTCTACTTCGCCCACTTTGTTGGCTTGGGCAACGGATTTGTGTGATGAACAACATCGCGGAAGGGGCATTGCATTCTTTTACATTTTTATGGAGTTGGGTATTGGATTAGGTGCGCTTGTTTCTTCTTTTATTTATGCGAATGACCCGACCCGATTTCTGTGGGCGTTTGCAGTCTGCGCGGGCTTGTGCGGAGTGGCATTTTTTTATTTGGTGATGAAAGCAAAACCAAAATATGCTTAGCAAAAGAAATATTGGAATTGCATTTTTTGCACTAGGCGCATCGGTAGAAATTTTCACGCCTATTTTTTCAATGCCCGATCGGCATATTTTCTTCAAGCCGTTGATCATGATTGGCTTGATGATGTATTATTGGATGCAGTCGCCTAAGCCATCGATGCTTTTTATTGCCGCGCTGGGTTTTTGTTGGCTGGGCGATGTGTTACTTATTTTTCAGGCAGACAATGAGCTATTTTTTATCGTGGGCCTTATCGGATTTTTGATCGGTCATGTGCTGTATATATTTTGCTATCGGCAATTCCAGTTTGCGCCCAACGACAAAGAACTTTTGGGATCACAAAAAGCGCGATTTGCATTTCCCTTCATTTTGGCCGGAACAGGCTTAGTAGTGATTTTGTATCCCTCGTTAGGTGATTTAAAAATTCCTGTGATGATTTATGCGCTGGCGATTACGATGATGGTCCTCAACGCGCTGTTTCGCTATGGGCGAACGACCAAGCAGAGCTTTGTACTTATTTTTCTTGGCGCAATTATGTTTATGATCTCAGATTCGTTGCTAGCAATTAACAAATTCAAAAGTCCTTTCGAGGGAGCAGGTGCTTTGATCATGCTTACCTATTGTCTTGCCCAGTTTCTAATTGTGGAGGGAGCGATCCGCCACGAAACGATTAGAAACTGATTTTCCGATAAGGTCTGCAAGGATTTGGTTGTCTTTGCGGAACTCCGCGAACTCTGCATAAAAAAGTTTTTAATAATCATACGACTTCACCCGCTCGTCTTCTTTCAACACGTTGTTAAAATGATCCAGCTTTTTCTCCTTTCCAGATACATCGTAAACTAAAATAAACCGGTCGCCCTCTTTTAACTCGCGCTTTTTCTTAAATTCCAACTTTAGCTTCTTTAAATTTTCTTGTATGTGCTTTTCAAAATCCGAGTGACAACTGGTGATTTTATAACTCCGCGATTGATGCCAACGTTCGATTATAAGCTGAAATTTTTCCAACCCCGTCAACACAATTAGCACCACAACCGAACTTACGATGGCGATAAAATATTCACCTGCCCCTACGGCCATTCCTAATGCAGCCGAAATCCAAATTGTAGTAGCAGTGGTAATCCCGTTGATGGTCATACCATCTTTAAAGATGACACCTGCCCCAAGAAATCCAACACCTGTAACAATGGTAGAGGCAATACGATCTGAAAATCCACCGCCCATGCTGATCGATAGTTCGGTAAAAATTGTTGAGCCCAGGCAAATCATGATCATGGTGCGAAGGCCCGCAGCTTTGCTGTGATATTCTCTTTCTAAACCAATGGCAGTGCCGATTGCAAATGAAATAAGCAGCCGCATTCCGATCTCCAAATCAATATTCATGACTAAAGTGATTTTTCTTTACTGGAAATGTAGTGAGATAATAGGTAAACAAAAAGCGGACTCACCCCCGACCTCACTTCGTTCGGCCACCCCTCTCTACTTTTATAGAAAGGGGGGCAAGGGGTGAGTTTACATCTTCCTTACCTTTCCGCTACCCGATGAATTTCCGTTGACGTGATTTGGATTGCCCTTGTAAGAAACCGTTCCACTGCCTGAGATATTCGCATCAAGTTCGGTCTTGACGTTGATTTCCACATCGCCTGAACCAGAGATGCGCACCTCGCATTTATCCACTTCTAAATTGGAAGCATACACTTTGCCCGATCCGCTGATATCGATTTTGATTTCTTTTGCTGTGCCGCTAGCCTCAAATTTTCCGGAGCCTGATATTTCAACACTGGCAAGATTACGTACTTGTACCGAAGCTACTATTTTACCTGATCCGCTAATGTCGCTGTCGATGCTTTGGCAAGATCCTTTGATGTCCATACGGCCAGAGCCAGAAACATCTGATTCCATTTCGCCCGAAACGGTTGCATCTGTTTGAAGTGAACCAGAGCCGCTTACGCTTAAGTCTAATTTGTTGGTGATAATTTTCCCTTCGGTGATGAGCTCGCCCGAGCCAGAGACACTGAGCCCTGTGACATCCGCTACCGTAACATAAACCATGATACGCTCGTTTTCGCCACGGCCCCAGTTCCATTTCTCTTCATTGCCTATCACCAGCTCACCGCCCCTAACTTCTGTTTCAATTTTGGAGAGCACGTCTTTGCTGCCTTCCAGTTCTACTTTTTGTGGGCTGCCTTGGCGCAATACCAATTTGCCTGGTGCGCGGAATGAAATTTTTGAAAACGTGCTCACGCTGCGCGTTTCTCTTGACTGCCCAAACGACAGGCCAACGCCAATTAAAAATAATAATGCCGAGAAGATTAATTTTTTCATAAAAAGGTTGAGTTTGATGGATGTTTTTTAGAGATGCTCAATAGACAATAGGAAATTAAAAGGGTTGCATAAGATCATGTGAGTTAGACGTATTAATTTAGGAAAGGGTTGCTTTGAGGGTGATTGAAAGCTCGATAATTGATATCGGTTTGCGCTAAATTGTTGATTAGCTGTCGTTAATTGTAAATTGCGAGCATTTTTTTATTTAGATTTATCAAAAAATGACAGGCTATGGGAAAAATTAAAATACAGACCATTTTTATACTTCTGCTATTAGTTTGTGGGTTAAGTTGCACGGACGCTGACTTAAGGCCAAAAAAAGAAGTAAAGAAATTCATTGAGTCAATTAGCGTTCAGGACGACAAGGAATTACTGACATTGATAGGAGAATTGTATAACAAAAAGAATAAACCATCTGGAAGAACTCTAGGCACTAGTTTTGGAGAGATCAATCTCGACAAGGCACTTAAGTTAAATGACACCGTGTTTAATCGGACACGTTATACGTTGGGCTTAGTTCCGACTACTGATAATTTTGTATTTGAAAACATTGTTATATCAGTTCGTGAAGAGGGAGTTTTTCATTACATACTCCGGTATGCGCCTGATAAAGAGTGGTTGTTTAGAAGTCCGATAGATCAGAATTGGTCACAATATACCGGTAAAATTACGCAACTTGACTTTGAAGGAAATATTGTCGTTGAAGCAACTCTTATTAATGGTCAAAGTATTGGAAAGAAAAACAGTGGTGGCCGAACAAGTGAATGCTGTTCTTGGGAAATAAAGTATAGCACTACAACTGGTCGCCCATATATTGATATTAACTGCGGTGAAGGTGGACAATACATATCATATCTAAGGACGAGTAGTTGCGGAGGTGGTGATGGAGGAGGGGCAAGCGGAGGTGGCGGAGGTGGAAGTGCGGGTGGCGGAAGTGGCGGGTCGGGTGGTGGAGGTTACGGGGATGGAGGTAGTGGTGGCGGTGGTGGAACTGGTTCTGGAGCGGGGGGAGATGGCGGATATTCAAACCCAATTGGAGTTTTTCCGCAATATAAAGTTTGTCCCGGTGATGACGCGCAAGTGCCGCTTGATTACCCTTGCCCTGGTGATGGGATGACAAATGATGAATCAATTGCATTAAATTTACTGAACCTATTAACTAGCACGTCCTCTCTTGATCAAAATCAACAGGATAATTTGAAAGTCGCCTTTAAAGAAGTCTATTCTAAATGCCCTAACAAAAAACTGATTGATGCACTTCACGCAAGTGGTTTTAGTTTCAAATTTAAGATAGAAGTCGGCTTAAGCACCGCTGGTGGTTTTGACCCCGCTACAAATACAATTAAATTTAGGAGTACGAATGACATTAATTTTGATACGTTACAAGAAGAGTTGTTCCATGCCTACCAACATCTTAATTCGAGTACTCTAACTCAACTTACATTCCCTTATCTAGGTAGATCCAACATCGAATTCGAATCAAAAGTATATCGTGACGTCATCTGCTACGTAACGAACTCGTTCCCGTGTGCTCTATGGGGCAGTGACTCTGATGAGTATTCCACTTGGGTCAGAGAAATCACTGATGACTGGACTAAGTATCCCACTTGGGAGAGAATGCAGAGTAAGTATAATAAATTTCTTGAAGAGTTTATAAAATACAATCCGAACTATAATTTCCCCATAGATTACAATTTAAGACCAACTGCTATTTTTAAGGTTACAAACGGTTGCTAATGAATAACAAATTGCTTTGTATTTGCCTGCTTGTTCTCTTTAGTTGCCAGAAAGGAGCTCGAACCGGAAGTGGCTTTCATGATGAAGTTAGCTCAAAAAAGGACTCCATAATGAAAGACGACATAGCCCTCACATTGGACACGACTTCAATAAATAGTGACCAAGACTCGGGAAGAGTTTTTATAGGTGAACCTTGTTTTTCTACTTCTCCCAAAGAAATTGGAAGTAAAATCGATAGTTTAGCAAAATCATTTAATGGTTTAAAATGTCCGGATGGGGATAAAAATGTAGTGTTTGTTGAGTTTCTAGTGGATAGCGCGGGAAATACTTCTGATATTAAGGTAACAAAAAGCTTCTGTCCACGACTCGACAAAATCGCATTGAAAATAGTTGAAATTGCAAAATTTAAACCTGCACTATGTGGAGAAAAGAAAACTCAAATGCGAATGACCTATAAGCTTAACTTCTCACAATCATTTTAAAGTGAGCTAAATGACCACCTCTATTGATTTTATTCATTGCAATATGAAAAAATTGACCATCTTACTTCCAGCCTTTATGATAATATTGACTTCATTTTGTGCCTATTCTCAACTTAGTAATACCACGTTCATTACAAGCGAGTGTTTGCTAAATTGTGGTGCAAATTTTATTTATAATTCCAAATTCGTCTTTACAGAAGATTCGATAAAAATAATTAGCCCTTCTGAAAAAGTCGTTGGGCAATATGTAATTGTTAACACTCGAGCAAAATGGAAGGATGTAAACTATCATGGAACAGCGAAAATTGTAGCGATGAATACTTTGGATTCTTCAATTGGGGAATTTAAATTAAACCTCCGCAAAGCCAAAGGTTTTCTCAAGATGTTTGAAAAAGGTGAATGCCAGATAATCTTGAAAATCGAAAGTGATGAAAAAACAGCGTACAATAAGCTAAAATTTGTGCGATTGCCTCGCCAGTGAAACACACTTCATATGCCACTTGCGCGGGCTACGGATGCTGACACTCATACCGAGCCTACGCAGTAGTGCTTAGAGCGGAGTATGGCTTAACGATACAAAACAAGCACAAGGTTTGCTCTATTGCGCGGTTCAGAGTTCCCTCGTTGTTGTTGGTCACTGACCAACAATTTTTATTTTTGGAATGGTTGCACTGTTTTATTTTGTGGCGTTCTTTGTTCTCAATTGTTGATTGCGTATTGTGAATCGCTTCGTGTCGTGCGTTCGGCCAGGGGATGGAGGCATTGTTGGAGCCCGCCATAGGTTGGCGCGGTGGCTGGCGACTGCCGACAGCCCGATGCTGACATCCCGCCTCGGGAATCAGCAGGCCGCCAGATTTTGAATGATGTAGCCACCGTTGAAATATTTGTTTCTGCTAGCGTTCTATATTTTGAGTTTATTGCATAATAAATCACAAACATGACGCGCACGCCTGCCCTCGGTTTTATTTTTGTCACCATTCTCATCGACTGCATTGGCTTTGGGGTGATCATTCCGGTGATGCCGAGTTTGATTATGGAGTTGGGCGGAGTGGCCAACAGTGAAGCCTCGCGCATGGGTGGTTATTTGCTGTTTGCGTTTGCCGCGATGCAATTTTTGTGTTCGCCTATCATGGGTGGCTTGGGCGATCAATACGGAAGGCGGCCTGTGTTGCTTGCTTCGCTTTTTGGGTTTGGGCTGGATTATATTTTTCTGGCCTTCGCGCCTTCCCTTGGTTGGTTGTTTTTAGGAAGAATTATTGCTGGGGCAATGGGTGCGAGCTTCTCCACAGCAGGGGCTTACATTGCCGACATCAGTGAACCTGAAAAACGTACGCAAAATTTTGGGATGATTGGTGCGGCCTTTGGGCTGGGTTTTATCATCGGCCCTGCCATTGGCGGATTGCTCGGAAGCTACGGATCAAAAATTCCTTTCTTAGCGGCAGCGGGGTTGAGTTTGGTCAACTGCTTGTATGGATTTTTTATTTTGCCGGAGTCGTTGAAGCCGGAAAACCGCAGGCCCTTTGATTGGAAACGCGCCAATCCGATTAGCTCTTTGTTGAACTTGAGGCGCTATCCGCTGATCATTGGGTTGGTTGCTTCGCTGGTGTTGATTTACATTTCGGCACATGCCGTGCAAAGCAATTGGTCTTTCTATACCATTGAAAAATTTAAGTGGAGTCCGTCTATGATTGGGCTCTCGTTGACGGCCGTAGGCGTTTTGATTTCGTTGGTGCAGGGCGGATTGATACGGGTGGTGATTCCGAAATGGGGGCAGAAAAGATCGCTTTGCATTGGATTGGCTTTCTACGTAATCGGCTTTGTGCTTTTTAGTGTTGCGACCGCAGGTTGGATGATGTTTGTTTTTTTGATCCCATATTGCTTGGGTGGCATTGCAGGGCCTGCCTTGCAAGGAATTATTTCTTCACAAGTTCCGTCTAACGAGCAAGGCGAATTGCAAGGCGCACTTGCTGGGCTGATAAGCGCCACTTCCATCATAGGCCCGCTGTTGATGACGCAATTGTTCAGTTATTTTACGGCTCCATCATCGCCCATTTATTTTCCGGGTGCACCGATGTTGATGGGGGCTATTCTTACTTTTTTGAGTTTGTTATTGGCGATGCGGGCACTGGCAGGTTTTGCGCTGTCAACAAGTAACTCTACAGCAAAACCTTACAGCTAGGTTTACTTTTTAAAATTATTTTGTTGGCGCGGCAGTATCGGTGATCTACCACGGTGTCTTTATTTGACAAGAGACAGCTTTTATCAAGTTGATTTAAGCAAGACAATTAATAGTTCGCCCAAATTCCGGTCGATCCGGTTGAGCCGTTTGGTATTGAAATAACGCGCAATGTGCACTGGCTCGTTATGGGCAATAGGTAGTCCAAAATCGGTCAGCGTAAAAAAAATAGGGGGTCGTTTATCTTTCCACCTATATATTTCGCTTCCGCTCATCAGGCCTCCTTCGCTTATCTCTACTTGCTTTCCTACGAGAATATCATAGCGATAATATGAACCTGATTTTATTTTTCGGTCTATTCCATTGATGGTGAAAACATAGTTTTCATCTCCCCACTCATCCAAAAAAACAAACAAGGTGTTTGCCTCTTCGTGCGATCGGTTAGTTTTTAAGATTTCATCGGGGGCATTGAATAGGTCTAGAATCATTATGGCCTCTTCAGCGGGTTGTGTTTTATAATCGACTAGTTTAAAACAATTGCCACCGAGTTCGCGTGCTTTGTCCCTTGCTTTAAAGAACAGTTTTGGAATGGTTGCATTTTTTTCTTTTCCAGTTATTTTTATGGTGGCTACAAAAGCTAGCTATGACAGTGAAGTTTCTGTATATAAAAATTCAAATCGTTCGTCCGCTGCAGGTCGTACAGTTGACCTCTTTACTATTTCAACGGTTTGCGCATTTATGCGAAAAAAAAGAAATAGAAGTACTAACCAGAATTTTTTTTTTCCCAATATCCGCTCGCAATTTTATTAGATGGCCTCCGGTCCCGTTTCGCCCGTTCGTAGTCGAATTACCTCTTCCAGCGGAAGAACAAATATTTTTCCACTGCCAATCATGCCGCTTTCGTTGGGTGTCGAAGCTTTCAGTATTGCATCAACCGTAGGTTTTACAAAGTCATCGTTCACGGCTATTTCCAATCGAATATTTGGAACCAGATTAGGAACTACGCGCTGCCCACGATAAATTTCTTCGGGCTGTAATTGCCGCCCATGACCAGATACATTATTGACAGTTATTCTGGAGACACCGGCTTCAATCAATGCTACGCGAACTTGGTCAAGTTGATTTTCTCGGATGATGGCGATGATTAGTTTCATACCGTATGGGTGCAATCAGAAATTTAAAATTACTTAATTCGGATTGATCATACCATAACCGCGCTCTCCGTGGTAGAAGTTGTCCAATCCTTTCATCTCTGCCTCTTCGCTGGAGCGCAACTTCACCACTTTGTTGAGCAGGAATAAAATGATCAACGTTCCTATGGCGGCATAGGCAATGGCAATGCCTACCGCTACGAGTTGAACGCCTAGTTGCTGAAACATCGTCCAACTACCGCCAGCAGCCGTAGCCGCTTCCCGCATCCAGCTATCGCGGATGAAAAAGCTTAAAAAAATGGCGCCCACTATTCCGCCCACACCGTGTATACCAAACGCATCCAACGTATCGTCATAGCCCAGTTTATTTTTTAACAAAATCGCATAATAACAGAGCAGGGAAGCCAGAGAAGCAAGGACTATAGCACCCCCCGGCTGGACTACTCCCGCTGCGGGCGTAATTGCAACAAGGCCTGCGAGCACACCCGATACAAATCCCAATGCAGTGGCCTTGCCTTGGTGAAAGCCTTCAATAATAACCCAAGAGAGTGCCCCAGCCGCTCCAGCCACTTGGGTAACTGTAATCGCTTGCGCACTGGTGAGTCCACTCGTTAAACTACTGCCCGCGTTAAAGCCGAACCATCCCACCCAAAGAAGACCAGCGCCAATTAACGTCATCACCAAATTGTTGGGCCGAACTTGTAAGTGTTTAAAAGATTTCCTTCCACCTAAATACAATGCTGCGACTAGCCCACTTACGCCAGCGGAAATATGGACCACCGTTCCGCCAGCAAAATCGATCGCGCCCCGGGCGCCCAAGTTGTAAAGAAAACCATCCGATGCCCACACCCAATGACAAAGCGGATTGTAGATCGTGATTCCCCAAACCGCGATAAAAATACAATAGCCTTTAAATGAAACACGTTCGGCAAATGCACCAGCGATGAGAGCCGGTGTAATGATGGCGAACTTAGCTTGAAACATGGCAAACACGTATTCGGGTATTCCGTTGGAAACCGATTCATCAATGCCGCGGAGTAAAAAATTATCAGCGTTCCAACCGAACCATCCACCCATGACGTTTGGCCCAAAGGCCATACTATATCCACAGATCACCCACAAGATTGTCATGATGCCCATGGCCGCGAAGCTGTGCATCATCGTGCCCAACACATTTTTGCTTCTAACAAGCCCTCCATAAAACATGGCCAAGCCCGGTACCATAAGTAGTACAAGGGTGGTGGAGGTGAGCATCCAAGAGGTGGCGCCCGAATCAATTACTGGGGCTTGTGAAAACCCTTGGTTTATTAAAAATAGGAACAAAATAGAGGTCAACAAGGCGGTAAAGTATATCTTTTTCATTCTTGAGGGTAAAAATTTAACCTAGGTGTTCCAAAAATAGAATCATTTGGGAGTAGAGCAAGCGTTAGGTCAAAAGATTATTTGCGTCAATAACTTTTTACGCGGAGACTTATAATTTCGAACGCTGAATTTTTGTATTTTTAATTTAAATAGGCTATTTTTTCTAAAATTTATTGATGAAAACTATCGTTCTGGTTTCATTGCTGATGATTTACCTCTATGGAAACTGCCAGGTCAGATCATCCCATAGTTTGAACGATAAGCTTACGGATTTGAAAGGCGAACCCTTACTTGCAGGAAATGCTATCTATGAAGACGGTTCCCCTTTTTATTCTACTGATTTTCAAAGAGGCACTTTGACGTTGAATAATGGAAAAAAATATGCGGACATTCTAGTGAAATTAAACTTGCTGAATGATAAGATACATTATCAACTGCAAGATGGAAAGACAGAGCGTGTAACATCAGCTGAAGTTGTTCGCGATGTATCGTTTATTGATACTGAGCAGAAAGACACCGTGCATTTTAGAAGTGGGTACCCGGCTGTTTCGAAAAATGACCTTAAGACTTTTTATCAGGTGCTGGCAGACGGGAAAATGCAACTACTAAAACAAATGAAGAGAATTTTCATTGAAGAGAAGAATTTTAATTCTGCCACTATCACCCGCAGGTTTGATACTGAAAAAGGCTATTACATTTATACAAGTGGGCAGATCAAAAAGCTTAAAAGAACTAAATCGGGTGTGTTGGAGATGATAGCGGGTGAGAAAAAGATCAAAGTAGAACAATTTATTTTAGACAATAGGTTAATGGTTAAAGTAGATTCAGACTTTGCAAAAATAATTTCTTACTGTAATTCCCTGTAGGTCTATCAGTGTGGTGAGTTAATCTATGCTCAACTATCATCCCGAAGTAGTGCGCCAGACCTTCGCTGGAATTAAGCCTTTTTTAAATAGCTGTTTTTTATTTTAACTGAATGTGCTATTTTTATAAAGTAAACGTTTAACTAGTAAATTAATATTCTTATGAAAAAAATACTGGTCCCTACGGATTTTTCTAAAACATCTATTACAGCCTTGGAAACTGCTTTTGATATCGCCAAAAAAGCAGGCGCAGAAATTCATTTATTGCATGTTGTGGAGGAGGCTACCCCTGACTCCTATCGGATCTCTGGAGAGTGGGTAAAGAAAGATTGGGAGGAGCGAGTTTTCACATTTAAATTATTAGAGAAGGCGAAAAAGCAATTGGAAAAATTAGTGCTCGATCCGCGCTTTGAGGCTGTAAAAATTGAAGGCCAATTGCGTCTTGGTAACCCATTCCATGGAATGAACGCTATCATTGCGGAGGAAAAAGTTGATTTAGTAGTCATGGGCACACGAGGTATTACCAATCTGGAAGGGATGATCATTGGATCGAACACGGAGCGCGTGGTACGGCACAGTCGTTGTCCAATTCTTACGGTTCAAAAGAAACCGTCATCCACCAATTTTAAGAATATTGTGTATGCCACCGCAATGTCTAAAGATGAAGAGGTGTTTTCTCGCATTGTGAAGCGCACGCAACAGCTTTATAATTCTACAATCCACTTGGTGCGCATCAATACTCCGGGCGATTTCCAACGCGACAAAGTAGTGAAGGAATACATGAACAAATTTGCAAAATCGTTGCAACTCAAAAATTTCACGATCAATGTTTATAACGATCTTAACGAAGAGGAGGGCATTCTTTATTTTGCGGATAGCATAGATGCAGACTTGATTGCAATGGCTACGCACGGGCGCACAGGTTTTGCTCACGTGCTGGCCGGAAGTATTGCCGAAGATGTGGTGAATAAGGCGAAGCGCCCGGTGCTTACATTCGTGGTGAAGCGTTAATTACAAATCCGATTTTAGAATTTTATCAAGGTCATCCGTTGGGGTGGCTTTTTTTTTGACGGTACTCAAAAAATCAAATTCAAGAGCTGCGATAGGTGTTGCTAAAATGAGTAGATTGAAGCCCGATCGAAATCAGGGACACGGGTTGCAAAATTTGGTCGGGTATTCTCACCACTAATGTTGGTTTGTTAAATTTCGATGAAGGTACTAGAGAGCATCGGCAACTGCCCAGATAAATTTGAAAGTAACAAGGAAAACAATTGGGTGTTGATCATCTGGAAAAAAAAAGCCGGTATGAAAAGAGCAATTCGAGTGTCAACTGCCCAGCAGAGAACTTAGTAGAACTGTTAAAAGTGCCGAAAGAAGAAGGCGAACAAATTGTTGGCGAAATAGAAGAATATCCTTACGGCAAGTTTGATTGTATAATGGACCTGACGGAAATAATATAGAATTGTGGGAAGCCAAAGGTTGATGGGTCTTGATAAGCCATTTTTTTGTAATTTTATAGAATGGGAGATACAGGCAAGCATTTAACATATTTTAAGGTAGAGAACTTTAAGCGTTTTGAGTCTTTTGAAATGAAAGACTTAGGGCAGTTCAATTTGATTGTAGGTGATAATAATGTGGGAAAGACCAGTGTTTTGGAGGCATTGTTAGCAGGTTCTCCTTCACGGATTTTCTTGAATAGACTATTTGTGTCTCTCAGATTTAGAAATATCAAAGAAAATTTTATCTACAAAGATCTTGAGTTTTACCTCAATAAAAGGACTTCATCCAATCTCAATTCTATAGTATGTCGCTTAACTTTTGGTGAAGGTAAGGTACAAACATTCAGATTAGATTTTAACCAAGCAGACTTTTTAATACAAGTCAAAGATTCAAATGATTTGCAAACTATGTCAAATTCTCTTGACACCAAAGTGGCTATTAATCTCAACCTCAATACGCCTTTTATTCCATTTTATAAAGGACATGATCAGGACTTAACAAATTTTTATTCGAGACTACAAGAGAATAGATCTGTGAAAAAGAGTTTTATCAAAAGCCTCAACATAATTGTTCCGGACCTCGAAGATATAGAATTGTCCAGCCCTCAGCCTGATTCTAGACCGAATCTTATTGTTTATCAAAAACATAGTGACTCTTCACTTCCGCTTGCTATGTTTGGTGATGGAACACTTAAGCTATTTAGACTGTTAGCTGAAATAGTTTTGAATAAAGGCGAAAGATTAATGATTGACGAAATTGATACGGGTATTCACTTTAGCAGATTTAAACGGTTTTGGAATGTGATTTTGCAATCGGCAAAGGATAATGATGTTCAACTTTTCATGACCACACATAACGAAGAGTGCTTAAAATATTTCAAAGAAGTTATAAATGAGGAGTTACCAGAATTTAAAAATGATGTTCGCAACATTACGTTGGTGGAAAACGCGAAGACAAAAGTTGTCACTGCTCACACCTATGATTTTGAGCAGTTTGAACATGCTATAAATGTTGGCAATGAAATAAGGGCATAGTTTATGGCAGGATTTTCTTTGATTGTTGAGGGTGATGAGGATGTTAGGTTTTTGGAAGATTTTATTGAATATCACTTCGGGAAGAAAATCGATAGAACCTCTTTCATTCTAGTTGGTGGAAAAAGTGAATCCCTTCATCAAGTTCAAGTGGACATTCAAAAAAGCTCAGAAAACAACCGGAATGTCTTGATATTTGATGCTGATGACAAAGACTTTCAGACGACTTCAGATAAAATTAATATTCAAATGGGAAAGCTTAACTTAAAATTTCATAGTACTTTCCTGTTTCCCAATAACGCAGAACAAGGAAATCTTGAATCTTTATTGATGAAGTCTGTAACCGCAGGTAATGAAAAGCTATTTGTGTGTATAGAAGATTATGCTAAATGCAAATTGAGTCTCGGCTTGAAAAAGCCTCGACCTATAACTGAAAAGGAAAAAATCTTCATCTATCACGGCTCATTTGAAGATTCCAAATCTGCCCAAGGATCAAAACGTAGTTACTTTGATGCTTCGATTTGGGATTTGAAGTGTCAGAACCTAGAACCCCTGAAAGAGTTTCTAAAGACAAATCTCTTCATTTGATTGCGTCATGGGGTCGGTTAAAGAAACTGAAAGAGGGGATTTGAACCCCTCATTTCTTCACTTAGATGCAGCCCAAACCGAAATCTCATGGCGAAACCACTCGTCTGCGCCATCCGTCCATTTGAAATTTCCGCGTATGTGTTGCACCGTTTTTTTTTCACATCCCTGTAATAACTTCCATCTTTTACCGCTTGGATCAATGCCTCGGCATCCGCTGTGGAGATTTGGCCATCACTTGCACCACAGACAGCTTATTCTGCCATTTCCAGCAAGGGAGCCGCACATCTTTTTTCCATTTATTTTCTGGTAGTAGCTCTTAGATTTTTTAAACCAATGTGAGCAAAAAACTTGGAGGAGCGGCTTGTTAGATCGCCTATTTGTTACTCAAAAGCTAGGCATTATTAGCGCAGCGTCAATTTACTTTCTCAAATGCCCTTGAGCAAATTCTTGGATAGCTTTCCGTTCAGCATCGTCTAGCGTACTTTTTACTTTCAGCATAAGGTCAAATAGAACATCTTGACTGTAGCCAAGGCGGGCTGCAATTTTGGCACAAAATTTTATCTCATCTTGGTAAATTCGCTCATCGATTTTCATCAATTGAACCAAGCTAAAAATATAATTAAACCGCTGGTCGTCCGTGAGGTTATCGGGTATAATAACTTCGTGCGTCTGGTAAAACAACGTAGCTACCGATGATTCGGGAAACCCATTGGCTTTGCCAATGTTGGTAATAAAACTTTTTTCGCGCTCTGCCATATCGCCATCAATTCGGGCGAGATTTACTAGTAGCTTCAATTGGTCTAGCAATGCCATATCAAGTTCATTTTCGTCAAAAGTGAGGAATTTATTTTCGAATAAAAATAAAATGAATTGAATTACCTTACATGTCTTTAATGCCCTACCGTAGTTGAATGAACTTTCTTGCACATCTATATTTATCGGCCGATGATCCAGAAATACGTTTGGGCAACTTTATCGGTGATTTTGTGCGTGGCCGCGATTTTTCCAATCGTTTTTCGCCAGCGATTGTGAAGGGAATTGAGCTGCACCGGGCGATTGATGAATTTACCGACAAACACCCAACCGTTTTGCAAAGCAAAGAACGGCTGCGGCCTAAGTACCGCCACTATGCTCCAGTGATCATTGATATATTTTATGATCATTTTTTGGCAGCTAATTGGCATTCCTATCAACGTCAACCGTTGCCAGATTTTGCAGCAGAGTGTTACGCCTATTTTGACAAAAATTTAGCTGTGCTTCCGGAGCAAGTGAAGTGGATGTTGCCGCACATGGTTCGTGGAAATTGGCTGGTGAATTATGCCAAGGTAGAGGGTATTCAGCAAGCCTTGAATGGCGTAACTAGGCGTTCTAAGTTTGATTCGAAAATGAACGAATCAACTGTAGAATTAATCGCTCACTATGAGGACTTTAAAAATGAGTTTCAAGAGTTTTTTCCTTTGTTGAAAGATCATACCTCCCGTTTTCTGGCAATCGATTAGTTTTGTGGCATGGAATTACCGATGATTAATGATCCTGAACTGAGCGGAAGATATTTGGGAACGATCAGTGCAGATTTTGTAAAGGCAGCCGATACATTGAAAGAAGCGTCTTACCAAATCAGAAAAGCGGGGTTTTTGCATCCCATCTTTGTGATTTCTAAAGACGAAATCCCCATTGGGCAGTTACTGGTAGATAAACACTCCCAACAACTTGAGTGGAATTATTTCGCCTCGTTCTTGGATGAATTTGTGCAACGGGAATTGGTCGCCAAAGAAAAGGCGGACGATTTTATAAGTGCTTACAAAGATCCCGATGAATTTTGTTGCCTCTTCGTGGTAGACAAGGAGTTTACGCGGTTTGTTTTTATCCCTTACCCCGAAGACTAAGAAGCTGGCGTTACGCAAAGCGTTACATGTTGTCAGTTTGAGCTTGTCGAAAACGGGCTAACCGTGCTTTCAAATAGGTTTCGGCTTGCTCAGCCTGACAGTAAATCAATTGCTTCGCGTACCTCCAGCTAGCCTATTCAAAGTGATGTTAAATTTTGAATGGATAGCTCATCATTTAAAATTAGAAAGATGATTCCATCCTTGAGCTTTTAGAGGGGCAAGCGTTTCTTGTTTGGTCACCATTACATTTTGAGTGGGGTCGTTGTGAATGTGCCCAATAAAATGAATATCGGGATGGTTTTTTAGCTTTTCGTAGTCTTTAGGATCGATGGTGAAAAGTAATTCGTAATCTTCGCCTCCGTTTAGGGCACACGTGATAGGGTCAATCATAAATTCGATGGCCGTTTCGTAGGTCAGTGAATCAATCGGCACTTTATCTTCAAAGATCTTTATCCCCACACCCGAACTTTTGCCGATGTGTAGCAACTCAGAGGCGAGGCCATCCGAAATATCAATCATGGCCGTGGGCACTACTTTTCTTTCAGCGAGCTCATGAATAATATCCATCCTTGCATCTGGTTTCAATTGCCGGCCTACCAAATACTCATACTTTTCTAAGTCTGGCTGCATTTCGGGATTGATCAAAAATTCTTGCTTCTCGCGTTCCAATATTTGAAGGCCAAGATATGCAGCACCAAGGTCGCCCGTTACACAAATAATGTCGTTGTTTTTCGCATTGCTACGAAGAGTCTCCTTTCCCTTATCCACTCTACCCAACGCAGTAATGGAAATGATAAGCCCCGACTTCGAAGAGGAGGTATCACCCCCAACGAGATCAACTTTATAATCTTCGCAGGCAGCTTTAATACCCGCGTACAAGGTGTCTATTGCTTCCAACGAAAAACGGTTACTAATTCCTAGTCCAATAGTTATTTGCTCGGGTTTTCCATTCATGGCTGCGATGTCAGATACGTTCGCGACCACCGCTTTGTAACCTAAATGCTGTAAAGGCATATAGGAAAGATCAAAGTGGATACCTTCCAACAACATATCAGTGGTGACCAGCAAATACTCACTACCAATTGAAATCATTGCGGCATCATCACCAATCCCCTTTGCGGATGTACTATTTTGAACAGGGAATTGCTTTTCCAGCCTTTCAATCAATCCAAACTCTCCCAAATCATTCAGTTCTGTTCTCTTTTCAGTCATGAAGTAAATCCTATTTGTCGCTTGTCAAGTTCACTCGTCCATCAAAAGTACAACTTGCTGGCAAAGTGCACGCATTGGCCTACTATTCCCGTATCTATGATCAAACAAAAAAACAAATATGAAAAACTGGGTTGTACCTTTTGTCTTGTTTGCTTTGCTCTTTTCAGCATGTGCTGCTCCCAAGCCTTACTATGAAACACGCGTTGGCAAGAAGAAACAGAAATACTATAACGCCATTCAGTTCGGTGCGAAAGAACGCCCAAAAATGAAATTCTAATTATTTCATGGCTTGTCTTGGCATAACTCTACCAATACATTGTTGGTAGTCTTGGGGTGGAGAAAAACGATTCTTTTATTGTCGGCTCCATCCTTTGGTTTATCTGCCAAGGCTCTAAATCCGCGGTCGGATAATTTTTCCATTTTATCTTCAATTTCGTTCACGGCAAAAGCCAAATGATGCAGCCCTTCGCCCCTTTTTTCGATAAATTTTGCGATTGGCGAATCGGCACGTGTGGCTTCCAGCAATTCGATTTTCAGGCCACCTATTTCAAAAAAAGAGGTTCTAACTCCCTCAGAAGGCACTTCTTCGACTTTATAATGCGGCTTTCCCAATAGCCGGGCAAAAAGCTCGTTGGATTCATTAAGGTTTTTTACCGCTATGCCAATGTGTTCAATTTTTTCCATATCAAAAGATTAAGTAGGTTTTGTTAATTTTGAATCAAAATAGGGAAACTTTTAAGGGATTTAGAAAGTTTTAACGGACAGATGCCAAAAATAACACTCGAAACAAGCAGCGACATACATGTAGAGGCCGCTCGCGTGCAGCAGCAAATCAAGGATTATCTGGGTTTGCGCACGAGCGATTTGATTTTTGAATATGGGATAAAAGATGGAAAAGCGAAGCTTGACTTGATTACGATTAACCCACGGCATAGTCAATCATTTTTGTTCCATTCAGAGACCGGTGCGGATAAAGTGGACGCATTGAAAAAAATGTTGTTGTATGTTCAGAGCTACAAGGAAAGCGAAAACTCCTACACCATTCAATGGGTGACTAAAAGCGACAGTGAGCTACATACATCTTATTTCAGGGCGGGAAATATATTAGAGGCATTGGAAAAATTGTATTACGGAAGAGATCGAAATACGATCACCGTTTTTAGTGTGGTGTTAAACCCGGTATCATAAAAAATAAAATAGTATGACTAGTATGATAAGTGTAACAGACAAGGCGAGACAGCGACTCATTAACCTGCGTAGCGAAGAAGGTAAGAGCCATGATCACAATATCCGCGTATCGGTAAAGGGTGGCGGTTGTTCTGGCTTGATGTACGATTTAGGTTTTGATGAAGAGATCAAACCGGCCGATCAAATTTTCGAAGACAAGGGAATTAAAATTTTAGTGGATAAGAAAAGCCTTCTTTATTTGTTAGGCACCACGCTTGACTTTTCAGACGGACTAAATGGAAAAGGATTTCAATTCGTAAACCCGAATGCCTCGCGCACGTGTGGCTGCGGAGAAAGTTTTTCCGTTTAGATTTTTTGGCAGGTTATCTCGTTGATAAACTCAATTGCCTTTGGTCGAGCAGTTTGAGGATGGCTTGTGTAATCAGTTCGGGATTGCTCCAAGGTACAAAATGATTCATGTCTTCTAAAGCCACTAACTCAACGGGTGCATTCACAATCATCTTCTTTGCAAAATCCGCATTTCTAGGATCCACCAGCATGTCTTTCTTTCCTTGAATTACAATCGTTGTTGCCTTGATGTTGGCCCACAAGGGCATCATCTCTTGCAACTCATGTTTTAGATGATATATTTCACGATTAGAGGCACGGAAGGATCTTGGCAATAGCCAACTTAAAAAGGGAGTCGCCAGCGGAGCGCGGAACCACGTTTCATTGGGTTCAAGATCTGGCGCAATCGAGCCTGCCACGATAATGATTCCGTCAACCAATTCGGGATAGTCCATTGCCATGCGGCAAATTACCGAACCGCCAATTGAATGGCCGACTAAAATTATTGGTCGATTTTCTCTTTGTTTTTCTAAAATTGGTTTCAATACCGATGCTTGTCTCCGAAGAGATTTCTCCCCGTAGCCAAAGTTGGATTCTCCAAACCCGGGCCGATCTACGGAGATGAGTTGTGCTCTTTCAAGTAATAATCTATCCGACATGAAATCGATGAATGCGCTGAGTGAGCCCGGTGAGCCGTGCACAAAAACCACTAGAGGTAGAGTGGGATCTCCGATTGAAAAATAGTTAATTTTTTGATGATCGAACTTATACGTATGAAGTATTCCTTTATCCTTTTTTCCTTCAAAATACTGATTGACTTCCTTTTTGCTCATCCGGAATTGCAAGCAAAAATCCATAAGTAGAATAATCAGAAAAAAGACCGAGATCGAAATAATCCAAGGTTTGGCTTTCCTCAGAAGTCGCATTTATTTGATATTCAGTATTTTTTTATAGCCTGTCGGGTCGCCTAGCACTTCTACCGCCCTCTTTAGCTGAGAATCACTTTTTAATCTCGCCTCTACGGTTCCCTTTTCAAAATAGTAGCGAGCGATAATTTCTTCCTCCAACAGCATTTTGATTTGATCCTTGAAAATGACCAAGTCATTCTTTCTGCTGTCTTTCAATTTTGATTGAATGGCCTCTAGTTGGGGCTTGATCTCCGCATAATATTTTTCCTTTTTTGCTTCGGCCTGCAGCGCTTCTACCTCATTTAGCAAAGGCGATGAGTAAGAATATTTTTTACCCTTCAGCCATTGGATAAAATCTTGATACTCTGATTCTGAAAGGGCAAAGCTTTTGGGTTCCTTAATGCTTGAACTTTTAGTCGCATAAAATGTAGCAAAATCGAAGATCAATCCGTTTGTGTAGAGTGCTTGCACCACCGGTGAAGCTTCTGAACTTGCCAATTTGATGTCAGGATCGATACCACCGCCATCAAATACTTTTCTGCCGGTCGATGTTCTAAATTCCTTTTTCAATGAATCAGGTATTGACGCAATGCTTCCGTCTGCTCTACGATGGGCGTAGTCAAGTACCTGAATACATCGGCCCGTGGGCGTGTAGTATTTCGCAGTAGTAATTTTTACTTGGGCATGATAGGGGAGGGGTCGGCTTAGTTGTACCAAACCTTTTCCAAACGATCGTTCTCCGATGATGACTGCTCGATCATAATCTTGTAGCGTCCCCGCCACAATTTCAGAAGCCGATGCGCTTCCCCGATTGATTAATACGGCAACTGGGATTTCTAAATCTACCGGAGCATTTAGGGTTGCGTAGGTAATGTTGTGTTCTTCCAGTTTTCCTTTCGTATCCACAATCTTTTTTCCTTTCGGGACGAACAAATTACAAATGTTTACTGCTTCGAAAAGCAAGCCCCCCGGATTTCCCCTTAAATCCAGAACTATGCTCTTAGCACCTTTTTCCTGTAAGCCCACCAAGGCATTTTTCACTTCTTTTCCAGCCTCTGGTGTGAATTCCGTTAGCTGGATGTAGCCGATTTCATCGGTGATCATTCCGGAATACGGTACATTATTGATCTTTATTTTTTCCCTTTTAAATTCAAGCTCAATCAAATTTTCTTGGCCTAACCGTTTTACAGAGAGTTTCACTAGCGTGCCTACTTGGCCTCGCATCAGGTGGTTTGCTTCTTCTTGCGATAGTTTTGCGAGTTCAATGCCATCCATTTTAATTACCTCATCTCCAATACGCAATCCGTTTTTGTAAGCAGGATAGGCTTCATAAACCATTGCTACCACTGTTCTGTTTTGAAAGTTTTTGGTGATCGCCCCAATGCCTCCATACTGCCCCGTGTTTTGAGTTCGAAAATCCTCTACCTGATCTTCGGAAATGTAATTGGTGTATGGATCGAGCGAATTAAGCATCTGGTCGATACCGGTATGCACCATTTTGGTGGGGCTGACGTCATCTACATACAGCTTGTTTACCTCTTTAAACAGGGACGCGAAAATGTCTAGGTTTTTAGCGACTTCAAAATAACGCTCCGCAGGAGGCGTGAAGGCTAGCAACCCCAACGCTAAACAGAAAGCCAACGCCAAATACCCTTTCTTTATTTTAATCATACCTAAATTACGCAAATAATCAATTAAAGTTTAAAGTTCCTGAATGTTGGCGTGTGAAGCAAACGCTAATTTTATTAATCGGGTGTGTCTTAGAATTTCATTAGCTGACGGTACACTTTATGAATCGGCAGGCCCATCACTGTAAAGTAGCTCCCATTTATTTTTTCCACACCAATCATCCCCAGCCAATCTTGCGCACCATAGGCGCCTGCTTTATCAAAGGGTTTGTAATGGTCGATGTAAAATTCAATTTCCGATTGAGAAAGATTTGCAAAAGTGACTTCTGTGCGGTCATCAAATGAGACCACTTTCTCTCGGCTTAGAAGGCAAACAGCGGTAACCACCAAATGTGTTTGTCCGCTTAGGATGGTCAACATTTCAACCGCTTCATTTCGATCGACTGGTTTGTTCAATATCTTATTTCCTAAGATTACCACCGTGTCGGAGGCCAACACTATTTCGTTGGTGATTTTTGGTAAAAGTGCTTTTGCTTTTTTTTCCGCCAAATAACTTGGTACTTTTTCCGATGGCATTGAGCTAGGAAAAGACTCATCAATGTTGGGCGAGTCGACTACAAAAGTGAAGCCCGCTTCCTTTAACAGAAACTGCCTGCGGGGCGAGCTAGAAGCGAGAATAAGTGAGCGCTGAATTGGAATCACGTCAATAAAGAATTTTAACTCCTGTAGTGGCCAACTCTATCATCCCACATTTTTCTAAGGTTGAAATAATCTGATCAAATTGCCTACTAAAAACTTCCTGCAAAGCGCTTACCTTCAAATTGCCCGTTCTCACAAAAAATACTTTTGAAGGGTTCTTTTTGAGAACGTATGAATCAAAAAAATCGCTGTCTTTGGTAATTACAATTCGTTTCTCTGCTATTGAAATGGATCGAATTGTTGAATTTGAAGTGAGATTTTTTTCCGGAAGTTGTGAGGTGTGGATAGAATGGTATCCCCGGGAATTGAACAGTTTACTTATTTCGAAAGGAAGCTGAGCGTTCATTAAAAAATTCATGCTGTTACGCTGCTTCGGGCGTAGCTCCCTTCATTTTCATCACCTCATTTGCATAGGCAATGCAAGCTAAAATATCTAATTTGGTTAGGTCTGGAAATGACTTCAGGAGGTCTTCAAGAGTATCTCTACCGGCTAGGTATTCTAGGATACTTTCCACCATGTGACGGGTATTCCGAACAGTCGGCTTACCATGGCAAATGGCAGGATTTAACGTTATTCTTGAGAGTAAACTGGAATTCATAATTATAAAATTAGAAATTTCAATCATTAGTTCAAAAAAGTGCGAACGAAGGCGATTGAAATTCATCTTCTTTAATTGAACTAAACAAAAATCCGCTGATCACCTTCGGATAGAAATAGGTTGATTTTTGCGGCATAGTGTAGCCGCTGGCACATACTTGCTTTACTTCTTCAATACTTACCTCTTGTGTGATAATCGCCATTTGGCATTCGCCTTGATTGACTTTGGCAAGGCAAGTAGAAAAGTTTCTCTCAAAAGAAATGATTTCTGACCCACGCTGTTCTTTACCGGGTATTCCCAAAATTTTTTCAAGGATAAAATAATGGAGAACTGTCAGGTCAAGGTTTTTGACTTCGTCAGGAAAGTGCCAAGTCATTTTTTCAATCGCCTCTGGCTTTAATCGAATTTTTAACGAGCGATTTTTGAGAATCACCCCAAACGCCCATTTTTTGCCAAGAATGATTTCATTCAGTGAGTCAGCATTTTCGATAACTTTCACCTCAAAATCATTTTCTAATTTGGCCGCTACCTCATCTTCATCAAAGGTTTTCATTCCGCTGATCAGCCGGTGAGTTGGAAGAATGCGCAAGTCGCCTGCCTCCGTGTTTGTCAGGTACATAAGATGAAAATTGTAGCCCTCTTTACCGGTATGACGGGGATTTGATTTTTCCAATCGGTTTTTTAGAATGAGAGAACTCTCATATCGATGATGACCATCTGCCAAAATAATTGTTTTGCTCTCAATGACATCTAAAAATTTCTGAATCGCCTTTGCATCTTGGATCACCGCCAACACATCGCGCACGCCTTGGTAGTCTTCCGTGTCAAAAATGGGCAACTGCATTGCTTCGTCCATATACTTTTCCAATTCAAAATCTGGATCAGTATACAGGCCGTGCGTGGGGCTAGCATGCAGTGCTGTTTTTTCTAATAGTTCCACCCGGTCATTTACAGCTTTTGGAATTGTGTTTTCGTGACGAAGGATTACATTGTCTTTCCAATTGTAGGCGCGAATGTGACACACAAATCCTTTTCGACAATATTCTTTAGGTGAACCCGCGAGTTTAAAATACTGATAGTAAACGTAAATCCCTGGGGTCACATCCTGTTGAATGATTCCGTCTTCTTTCCAATCGCGTAACAATCGTTGCGCTTTTTCGGAAGGATTGGCGCCTTGTGGAACAGATAGATGAATTGAGTTGTACGGATTTTCGTACAGCTTTTCACGCTGCCTATCAGAGACCACGTCAAACAGCGGAGCCGTAAGTTCCTCTATTTTATTTGCTAACGATGAATTGTAACGCCAAGCACGAATGGGTTTTATTTCTGCCATGGCCTACATTCTGTTTTTCTTCCACTTACTGGAATGTTTAACCACTACTTGAGTTGATTTGGTTTTGGTTGCCGTAGTAAAAAAAGAAACCGCTAATACGGCTGCCAGTTTTTCCAATTCAATATCGCGCTCCCCCAACAAGTATTCGGGCTTAAAATGGTTTTCTATGAAGCGGGTGTTGAAATTTCCTGATCGAAATGCTTCGTGGCCCATTACAAATTTGCCGAAGCCGAGAGTCGTCTCTATTCCGGTGATTTCAAAATCTTTAATCGCACGGATCATTTTGTCCATCGCCAACTCGCGTGTTTCGGCATACACTACCAATTTAGCCAACAATGGATCGTATTGAACAGGTATGGTCATTCCTTCTTCATACCCACCGTCTACGCGCACGCCATCGCCCTGTGGTATTCGATAGGTTTGTAGAGTTCCAATATCCGGCAGAAAATTATTGCTAGGGTCTTCGGCACACACGCGCACTTCAATGGCGTGACCGCGAATGGAAAGTTGTTGTTGTGTGAAAGGCAATTTTTCTCCCTGGGCAATTTTAATTTGCAATTTTACTAAGTCAAGGCCTGTGATCATTTCCGTAACAGGATGCTCCACTTGCAAACGGGTATTCATTTCCAAGAAATAGAAACTCATGTCTTCATCTAGAATGAATTCAATGGTTCCGGCATTGTAATAATTTGCTGCCTTTGCGGCATTGACCGCAGCTTCGCCCATTTTTTTTCGGAGTTCAGTTGTTAAAACCGGAGACGGAGCTTCTTCCACCACTTTTTGATGTCTGCGCTGAATGGAACATTCGCGATCAAAGAGATGCACCACATTGCCGTGCTGATCGCCAAATATTTGGAACTCAATGTGCCTTGGCTTGGCAATATATTTTTCGATAAAGACGGCACCATCGCCAAAGGAAGCAGTTGCTTCGCTGATCGCGCGCTCCATCTGACTTTGAAATTCATTTTCATTTTCCACCACACGCATCCCTTTTCCACCACCGCCTGCACTGGCTTTGATTAAAATTGGGTAGCCGATTTTCTTAGCAATTGCTTTTGCCTCGTCTACATTAGTAATGGGCGTACTCGTTCCTGGCACTAACGGCACGTTGAATTTTGCCACAGCTTCTTTGGCGGCCAACTTACTTCCCATTGTTCGCATCGAATCGCCCGAAGGCCCCACGAAAATGATTCCCGCTTCTTTGACTAGGTCTGCAAAGTCTTCATTCTCCGAAAGAAAGCCATAACCAGGATGAATCGCGTCTGCACCTGACTTTTTTGCTACATCGATAATCTTGTCCATCCTCAAGTAGGATTCCGATGAGGGTGCTGGTCCAATGCAATAAGCCTCGTCAGCAAACTTCACATGCAAGGCCGTTCGATCAATTTCGCTGAACACTGCCACCGTTTGGATACCCATCTCCTTGGCACTGCGCATAATGCGCAAGGCAATCTCTCCACGATTAGCTACTAAAAGTTTGTGGATTTTTTTTGATTGAATCATGGGGCGGTTTAGATAATAGGTTTTATTGATCTAGCGTGTAATCTGTAGTGTAAATAAATTGGTGTTTTCCAATTTCGATGTAGAATTGATCCACCTTTTGGATTTTTTCCAACTGGACTAAATGAATTTGGAACACATCGATAAGGCTTTGTGTACTGATATTGCCAAGTAGTACTCTTATCAGTTTTTTTGGAGTGTTTGCTGCGAAATGCAAATTCTTAAAATCCTCGTCTTTTGTGATTACAATTTGATGATTGAAGTCTGCAAATCGAGCGATGTCGATATCTTTTGAATGTGATCCATTGAGGATCGAATTGACATGAACGGCTTGATGTCTCATTCGCAAAAAATGAGTAACTAACCTGTACGGAATATGTACATAACATAGAAAGTTCATACTACGAGACCAGTTCGTAAATGGATTTTCCTGAACTTGTCAGCTTTGCATATTGGAGGGCGACTAAAATATCTTCTGTTTCGAGTTCGGGATGATCTTGAATAATTTCTAAAAAAGATATGCCGGAACTCAGCAAATCTAGTATTACTCCTACTGGCCAGCGCATTCCTCTTACGCATGGTTTGCCAAAACAGATGTCGGGATTAATCGTAATTCTTTCGAGATAGTTCATTTATCTATTTTATACTCAAATTTAAAATTATTTGAACACATTCATAGTTAATGAAGTTAATGAACGAGCGCCATGTCTTTCCGCGCAATTTTTCTATTTTTGCCGACTTATTAACCCAATAAATTTCTATAATGGTCGATTTATTCGAAAAGCTACGCATGGAAGAAGGGCCTCTGGCCAAGTACTCTCACTTACCTGATGACTATTTCTTCTTTCCAAAACTGGAAGGTGATATAGGTCCACGTATGACCTTCAATGGAAAAACTGTCTTAAACTGGAGTTTGAATGATTATCTTGGACTTGCGAACCACCCTGAAGTGCGCAAAGCGGACACAGATGCCACCGCCAAGTTTGGATTGGCGTATCCAATGGGCGCTCGCATGATGTCGGGCAATTCTGTTTACCATATCGAATTTGAGAAGCAGTTGGCTGACTTTGTGCAAAAGGAAGATGCCATGTTGCTCAATTTTGGCTATCAAGGCGTGCTATCTGTCATCGATGCATTGGTGGATAGGAAAGATGTTATTGTTTATGATTCCGAATCGCACGCTTGCATTATTGACGGAGTTCGTCTGCATATCGGTAAACGTTTTGTTTACAATCACAATAACATGGAGAGCTTCGAGAAGCAGCTTCAGCGCGCCACCAAATTGGCCAACGAGACAGGCGGAGGCATTCTGGTAATCACAGAAGGCGTTTTTGGCATGTCTGGAAATATGGGCGATTTGCGGAGTGTTGTCGAACTGAAGAAGAAATATAACTTCCGTCTTTTGGTAGACGATGCACATGGTTTTGGCACAATGGGTGCAACCGGAGCGGGCGTTGGCGAAGAACAAGGAGTCCAAGATCAAATAGATCTTTACTTTTCCACTTTTGCCAAATCAATGGCTAGCATTGGTGCGTTTGTAGCGGGTGATAAAAAAATAATTAAATTTTTACGCTATTCGGTTCGGTCTCAGATATATGCAAAGAGCTTGCCCATGCCGCTGGTGATTGGAGGCATGAAGCGGCTAGAGCTAGTTAAGAAGCACCCCGAGCTGCGGGCGAACTTGAAAACCATCATGGCCGCCATTAAAAACGGATTGCAGGAAAAAGGCTTCGCGATCAACAAAACTCAGACCCCGCCAACCCCCGTATTGTTTAAAGGAGGAGTGGGCGAAGCGGCTAACATGTCCATGGATTTGAGAGAGAACTATGGTATTTTTTGCTCGGTCGTAATCTATCCGGTGGTGCCAAAAGACGTAATTATGTTCAGAATCATCCCTACCGCTTCACATTCAATGGAAGACGTGGAAGAGACGCTAACTGCGTTTTCTGCCCTAAAAACCAAGTTAGACGATGGTTTCTATAAAACAGAGGCGTTGGTTTCAGTAACCAAGTTTTAAAAAATAGGTGTTTTTGATTGTTTTTAAAGGTTTTTAGCTAATTTGGCGTAAGAATAGAACACCTCAATAAACTAAACACACCGTAACAATGAAAAAATTCGATGATTTAAAAGCCCTGATTGCATCTCTAGAAGGTGATGCCGACAAGTTTTATAACAAAGCAAACAGTGCAGCGGGTACTCGCATCAGAAAAGGAATGCAGGACTTGAAGAACATTGCCCAGGCAATCCGTGCTGAAGTTCAGGATTTGAAGAATAAAGAATCCAAATAACTGGATTAAAATTAAAAAAAGGGACTCGCTAAATAAGCAGTCCCTTTTTTTATGCTTTTTTCTTAAAGCTTTCTTTGATTTTTTCGATGTCAACGGATTTGGCAACGGGCTTGAAGCCTTCTGTTTTCAAAGCGGTTCTTCTGCGCGCTGCTTTTGCTTTATCCTTGCGGTTCTTTCTCTTTAATCGGGTAACTGACATGGTGTAATGTTTAAAACGAGGGGCAAAAATAACGATCCTTTGTCAGAATGCAAGATAAAATGGTTTACAGTTTTCAGTTCTGGGCGGTTCAGTCTAAAACTGCCAACTCGGAACTGGTAACTAGCAACCGAAAGCCTTAGATTTGGCGAATTTATATGTCAGAAAAACCCAGCATCCCAAAAGGCACCCGCGACTTCGGCCCGGCTCAAATGGCCAAGCGACAATTCATTTTAGACAATATTAAAAAAGTATTTCAAAAATATGGCTTCCAGCCGCTAGAAACTCCTGCCATGGAAAACCTTACTACCCTTACGGGGAAGTATGGTGACGAGGGGGATCAATTGTTGTTTAAGATTTTAGACTCCGGAGAGTTTTATGAAAAATTTCTTGAGATTGCTCGTGATCAGACTTTTGAATCAAAATCAAAATTCATTGATGGATTGAGTCAGTGTATGAGAAATATTTGTTCTGAGGCACTCATGGAGCTTGTTGGAGACCAAGCAAGAGACTTCTATTCAGTCAGGAATTTGATCCAAGGCGAAAAATCAAATGAAAGATTGCTTAAAGGGCTAGCTGTCAGTTCTTCCGATTCAAACTTAATTTTGGAATTTGTTAAAAAGGAAAGTCTTCTTATTGCATTAGATATTACTCAATATTTTGCTGAGCATTTTGTTGATGGTTCGAATTACATCCTAAAGAACCAGCAGTACTTTCCAGATTTTGCTTCAAGGGCTATTTCATCTTATACAAAAATTTTGGATAGCTATCTTCTAGAAAAATTCTTAATGTCGCTAAAATCTAAAACGCTAGCGCCTGAGATCTCCGAAAAAGGCCTTCGCTACGATCTCACCGTTCCGTTTGCACGTTATGTGGTGATGAACCGGCACGAGATTACCTTTCCCTTTAAGCGCTATCAAATTCAACCCGTATGGCGTGCAGATCGCCCGCAGAAAGGAAGATATAGAGAGTTTTACCAATGTGATGCCGATGTGGTGGGAACGAACTCATTGATTTGCGAGGCAGACATTGTGTTGATGATCAAAGAAGTTTTTAATTCTCTAAGAATTGAAGATTACACAATCAAAATTAATCACCGTGCAATTCTCTCTGGCCTAGCTGAATTAACAGGCACAGAAAGCGAATCTTCTTTGTTTGTCGCCATCGATAAGCTGGATAAAATTGGCGAAGAGAAAGTAAAAGAAGAATTGCGCTTGCGCGGATTTGAAAACAAAGGTATTGATGCTGTCTTTTCGATTTTAAATTTTGAAGGGACGACCCAGCAAAAGATTGATTTTCTGATCGAACGATTCTCCACGTCAGATAAAGGCAACAAGGGCATTTCGGATTTTAGAGAAGTGTTGAACTTGCTGAAACAGTATGGCGATCTGCAAGATCATGTCGAGTTTGATATTTCGTTGGCGCGTGGATTGAGTTATTATACAGGTTGTATCTTTGAAGTGAAGATTAACAACGTGGCCATTGGCAGCGTGAGCGGAGGCGGCCGCTACGATAATCTAACGGGCGTATTCGGTTTGCCCGATGTATCGGGAGTAGGAATTTCCTTCGGGGTAGATCGACTGTATGACGCGATGGAAGAATTGAAATGCTTCCCGGAAGAAACTCAGATATCGAGCAAAATTATGATTGCCCATTTTGATGAGTCTACGTTCAATTATTCATTAGGGGTTGCGCATCAACTACGAAAAAACGGAATCGCCACAGAAGTGTATCCAGACATAGCTAAGCTGAAAAAACAATTGGAATACGCAAATAAAAAAATGATCCCGTTTGTACTTGTTATTGGTTCAGAAGAACAAAAGACGGGATTGTTATCTTTGAAGGACATGAAGAAAGGTGAGCAGCAGCAGATTTCAATTACGGATATTATTAAGTTGATGGTTGTTAGTTGATAGTTATTGATCCATTAAACTACCAAGCCACCAACTAACAACTAACAACTAACAACTATCAACTATCAACTAATTTGGAACATACGCATTACATATCCAACAAACTACTTACACTCAACGATCTTGATCGTGTGTTACATGGTCATTCTAAAATTGCGTTATCAGAAGAATCGAAAAAGAAAATTGTTCGTTGCCGCGAATATTTAGATCAAAAGCTTTTGTCATCCACTTCGCCCATTTATGGGATCAACACCGGCTTCGGTTCACTCTACAATAAAAATATTCCGGTTGATCAATTAGAAAAACTGCAAGAGAATTTAGTAATGTCGCATGCCTGCGGAGCGGGAGCGGAGGTGCCTCGCGAAATTGTTTTGCTGATGTTGTTTCTGAAAGTACAGTCGCTTTCTTTCGGTCATTCGGGCGTGCAGTTGGAAACTACCGAGCTGTTAATGGAAATGTTCAACCAACGTGTTTTGCCAAAAATTTATGAAATGGGTTCACTTGGTGCTTCAGGTGATTTGGTACCGTTGGCGCATTTATCGCTTCCATTAATTGGGAAAGGAGAAGTGCATTATTTGGGAAAGAACTATCAAAGCCAAGAAGTATTGAATTTGTTGGGTTGGAACCGCGTTCACTTTCGCGCGAAGGAGGGATTGGCGTTGTTGAATGGCACACAGTTTATGAGTGCCTATGGCGTGTGGTGTTTGTTGCATTCCCACCGCATCCTTAAACTTTCCAACATCATTGCAGCTCTTTCGTTGGATGCATTTGATGGACGGATCGAACCTTTTCATCAATTGGTTCACCAGATTCGCCCGCAGAAAGGCCAGATACATGTGGCAAAAGAGATGATGGTTTTATTGGCAGGAAGCGAAATCACTTCTCGAGCTAAACAGCATGTACAAGACCCATATTCGTTTCGGTGCATTCCGCAAGTGCACGGAGCCAGTTGGGATGCCATACAATATGTTTCAAACGTGATGGAGATTGAAATAAATTCTGTTTCCGATAACCCAAATATTTTCCCCGAAGAAGACCAAATTATTTCTGCTGGAAATTTTCACGGCCAACCATTGGCGCTTTCGCTGGATTTTTTAGCGATCGCGTTAGCGGAAGTAGGAAGTATCTCTGAAAGAAGAACCTATCAACTTATTTCCGGCTCCCGCGATTTGCCCAATTACTTAGTGGCCAATCCGGGTATTAATTCCGGCTTGATGATTCCACAATATACAGCCGCTTCGTTAGTGAGCCATAACAAACAACTTTGCACACCTGCTTCTGTTGA
>Ga0226658_10000047_pt1 | contig 44217 bp, 40 predicted proteins | sample OliLak19BULKMAT1_FD_169091 | JGI IMG/M metagenome (GOLD analysis project Ga0226658, IMG submission 169091) | Freshwater microbial mat bacterial communities from Lake Vanda, McMurdo Dry Valleys, Antarctica - Oligotrophic Lake LV.19.BULKMAT1 (v2)... | ecosystem: Environmental > Aquatic >... | reverse complement strand
AATTAAAGCATTAAAAAAGTAGCTTGCTTCCAAAATTGACGAATATGAACATTCACGAGTACCAGGCCAAAGACATCCTCAAAAAATTTGGAGTTGCCGTTCAACGAGGTATTGTAGCAGATACGCCTGATAAGGCCGTTGCTGCTGCAAAAGAAATTCAGAGCGAAACGGGGTCTAAATGGTTTGTCATAAAATCGCAGATTCATGCGGGCGGGCGCGGAAAAGGTACGGTGAAAGAAACGGGATCCAAAGGCGTGGTTATAGCTAAGAGTTTTGATGAAGTCTTCGAAAAATCAAAAGCAATTTTAGGAGGCACATTGGTAACGATTCAGACAGGACCTGCCGGAAAAAAAGTGAATAAAGTACTTATTGCAGAGGACGTTTATTATCCAGGTGCAACTGAGCCAAAAGAATATTATATGAGTATCCTGCTGGATCGCGCTACCAGCAAGCCGGTAATTATGGCCTCCACCGAGGGAGGAATGAATATTGAAGAAGTAGCTGAAACACACCCGGAGAAAATTGTGAAAGAGTGGGTTGACCCAGCGATTGGGTTGCAGCCTTTCCAAGCAAGAAAGATCGCTTTCTCATTGGGGCTGGAAGGCAATGCGTTTAAAGAGATGGTGAAATTTGTGAACTCATTGTATAGCGCCTACATTGGTTTGGATGCGTCCATGTTTGAAATCAATCCCGTATTAAAAACATCTGACAGCAAAATATTGGCCGTAGATGGAAAGGTAAATATAGACGACAACGCCCTCTACCGTCACAAAGATTTGCAAGAACTCAGAGATATCTCAGAAGAAGATCCATTGGAAGTTGAAGCCGGAAAATCTGGTTTGAATTATGTGAAGCTGGATGGCAATGTGGGCTGTATGGTAAATGGTGCCGGCCTTGCCATGGCCACTATGGACATAATAAAAATATCGGGAGGTGAGCCCGCCAACTTTTTGGACGTGGGTGGTGGCGCGAATGCAGAAACCGTAGAGGCCGGCTTTAGAATTATCCTAAAAGATCCAAATGTAAAGGCTATTCTGATCAATATTTTTGGCGGCATAGTAAGGTGCGACCGAGTGGCTTCGGGCGTGGTTGAGGCCTACAAAAAGGTGGGCAATATTCCGGTGCCTATCATTGTGCGCTTACAAGGCACGAATGCGGAAGAAGGCGCAAAGATCATTAAGGAATCGGGCCTAAAAGTGTTTTCGGCCATTCTATTGAAAGAGGCTGCCGAAAAAATCAAGGAAGTTTTAGCTAAGTAGTTGGTTTCCTTATTGATAGAATTTCTATAAATTGCAGTTGATAGTTTATTCAATGCGTACATTCATTTTTTCTGTTTTGTTCTTGGCACTGGCGTCCTTAGAGTTAAAAGGACAAAGCTTTTATTCCGCTCGGAGAGAACGTTCGCTGATACTATCGACTGGATTGGGCACTTCCTCCTACTTTGGAGATCTGGCAAACTCGAATGCGTACGTTCAGGCGCAACCAAACATTAATGTAGGTCTTGAATATTTTCTTACCAATAGAATTGGTGCCCGAGTTGAATTAAATTGGTTCACTTTGGCTGGAGACGATAAAAATGCCAATGGAGGAGGTCGCAACCAAAGAAATCTATCTTTTCAATCCAGCAATTTCGAACTAAGTGCTGTTGGTATCTTCAACCTATACTCCAAAGGTAATCGGTATTACAGAAGACCCAACTTCAACGTTTACGGGTTCGCAGGCATTGGTTTATTGTATTTTAATCCTAAGGCTCAAGATGCTCAGGGGAATTTGGTAGCACTGCAGCCTTTGCGGACAGAGGGCGCTGCTTACAGTTTAGTTACCCCAGTTATTCCTTTTGGATTGGGGGTGCGATTCAAAGTAAGTCCACAGTTTAACCTCGTTGTGGAGGGGGGGGTGAGAAAAACGTTTACTGATTACCTCGATGACGTCAGTACCACTTACCCGGGTGCAAGTTCCTTTACTGATCCGATAGCCGCGGCTTTCTCTGATCGCAGAGTAGACCCCGCTGTCAACGGGAATTCTGGTGGAATTAGAGGGAATCCAACTAATGATGATGGATATATGTTGCTAAACGTAAAAGTTCAGTACTATCTCCCTACTGCTTTTCTTAGCAATAGGGGAAACAAAAGTGTGTACAACAGAAAACGGAAATCCTCGCAGCGAAACAAAGGCAGAAGGAGGTACTACTAGTCTATTTTTGTGTCCAGTATCTCATACCGCGAATAGTTGCTCTTGTATTCAGGCACAAGCTCTTTCATAAGCGCAACCATTTTCAGCTCATTATTGTCATATACTAGGTCATTAAAGAGCTCTACGAACTTATTTATCTCATCATAAGAATATTCTTTCACCTTCGCTATCATGATCTTTCTATGATGGGTGGGAAGCGTATTCTCATGTTTGTTCAATAGCTCTTCATAAAGCTTCTCTCCTTCGCGTAACCCCGTGAATACAATATCAATATCTCTACCTGGTTCAAAACCAGATAAGTATACCATCTTCCGAGCCAAGTCTGCTATTTTGATGGCCTTTCCCATATCAAAAATAAAAATCTCCCCACCTTTACCCATGGTTCCAGCCTCCAGTACCAATTGGCAAGCCTCGGGTATTGTCATAAAATACCGAGTCACCTCTGGATGAGTTACTGTTATCGGGCCACCGGCTTGAATTTGCTTTTTAAACAGCGGAATAACAGATCCGTTTGATCCAAGCACGTTGCCGAATCGGGTGGTGACAAATAAGGTGCCTCCTGAACCCTGCGCCAATTGATTATTTAATGATTGTACATAAATTTCTGCAATCCGTTTAGAGCAGCCCATCACATTGGTAGGATTTACTGCTTTGTCTGTAGAAATCATTACGAACTTTCTTACCCGAAACTCCACTGACAGATCGGCTAATAGCTTTGTTCCAAGAATATTACAGCCAATCGCTTCAGAGGGATTACTCTCCATCATGGGCACATGCTTGTAAGCTGCCGCATGGTAAACCAACTCCGGTTTATGGTACTCAAAAATGGCCCTTATTCGATCTTTATTAGTTATGTCGGCTAAATACAACGTGATTCTGGTTCGAGAATCCTTTTGCTTTATTTCCCTTTCTATGCTGTATAAATCCGACTCCGCTTGATCGATGAGTACCAGACTTTCTGGGTTAAACTGGATCACCTGCCTTACTAGTTCGCTGCCGATTGATCCCGCTGCACCCGTAATAAGAACTCTCTTGCCTTGAAGGTCATTGCCAACCGTTGCCCTATCAAGTTTAATGGCCTCCCTACCTAATAAGTCTTCGATGTTTATTTTCTTAATTTGATTGAAGCTTAGTTCTCCCTTCACCCATTTATCAACCGGAGGAATTGTTCTAATCTTAACTTGATTTTTGATACATAAATCGACCAGCTCGTTTTTCAATTCGAGAGATAGGTCTTTTACGGTGATGACCAGTTCATCAATTCCCAAATCTTTAAAAAGAGGCTCAACCTCCTGAAAGTTGGCGCTATATATCTTAACGCCATCTAATACTTTGCCAATTTTATTTCTGTCATCTTCCAAAAATCCAACCGTTTGAGTGCGGGGCGAGGAATCGATCACATGACGCGTAATAATTCCAGTTTGCCCGGCTCCATACACCAACACCCTCGCCTTCTTAAAAATGGCGTTTTTGTAATAGGAAAGAATATACTTCACAATAAGCCGGTAGTTGAATAATATCAACGCAGCCGAAAGAAAACTAATGACAATGACCGAGTAGGGAACTATGTTTAATTGAAAACCGGAAAAGTAAATAAGGTTTCCGAGAACGACCAGAATAGCGTTCAAAAACACCATGAAGATGATTCGAAACCCATCTTGCAGACCTGTATATCGCACAATTCCTTTGTAGCTGCTCGTTACCGAAATTGCCACTGCTCCGCAGACTGAATAAAACAATGTTCCTTCAATAAAACTACTTCTGCTGAGATCTACCAATGAAAAGTTAAAGCGTAGTACATACGCCAACAGGCATGAAAAAGCAATAATGCCGAGGTCTATAAACGCTATCACCCAGCGAGGCAATATTTTTAGATTGCGAATTCTTGGCAATTTCAAGGTCAAATTATCTAATTGATTTCTTTTTATTTAATGCCCGCTTTACACCTAACGCACCGCCAATGCCTAATAAAATTTCTATTCCCGTGATGGGAACATCTGGGTCTACACCTCCACCAGGATCACCGGGTTGCGCTATTAGGCTGGCTGTAAAAAAAATAAACCCGAAAAGGATGGCGGTTTTCTTCATCTTAATTGATAATGACTTTGTGTACCAGCTTTTTGTCTCCTGATGAAAGTTGTAAGAGATAGAGTCCCTTAGGCAAATTATTGACATCGAGATGCCCCTCCCACCCTTTACTAATACCTATGAGATTAATGTGACTTACAAAAGATCCTTTGGAGTCGAATAAGCTAGCTTTCATTGGCTGCTGATCGTGGATGATTATTCTGAGTACATCCGAAGATGGATTTGGATAAACATAAAACTCTTTTGAATCATCCTCTACACCTGTGATAATTGTGGTTATGAACACCGAACCGGCCCAATCGAAACAACCATTAACATTGATTTTGAGATCATAAACTCCCGAAGCAGTAGGCACCAGAAATTGACCAGTCTCATTTTTCAATTCTTGATTATCCAGATACCACTGATTATTGGCGGGGTAATTTGACGAAAGTCTACTTGGATCATTCGCATTTATCAAAGGGGGTACAAATTGTGTAACCTGTAAAACGACTTCACTTCGCTCAGTACTTTCGCAACCTGACGAATTTACGCCACTCACAAAATAACTCGTTTGTGAACTTAGTGCCTCTGAAGTAAAAGATACTCCATCATAAATTGGTTGCGTGCTCAACATTGACGAATACCATCGATAGTTTATAGCTGAATTTGCATTGGTGATTCTTACATTTGTTTCTCCTGAATTACAAATTTGATCTTGAGAAATGGCAAATACCGGAGCACTTGGGATCGCAATCACGGATGCCACTACCGGAGCTCTTTTTGATGTACAACCCGCCACGCTGGTCGATTCGAGATAGTACGTCTTATCTGAGAAAATCGCGCTGGTTTCAAATTGAATTCCTTCAAACAAAGGTTGAGTGGAATTTAGTCCATCAAACCACCTGTAAATTGACTGATCTCCACCGCCCGTAGCCTTAAACAATTGAGAATTCCCAGCGCAGGTACTCAAACTCAATTTCTGGGCTTCTAGAATGGGATTATATAACAATACTTCCGCCTTTACTTCAACCCGATCACTTTCACAACCCGCTGCGCTAAGGTAAGTTACATAGAAGCTTTTAGATGATTGTAAAGACGCCACATTTAGATCTGAGCCAGTTGCTAAAGAACTGGAACCCGCAGGACTATCATACCATTTAAAACTTCCCCCCACTAGGTTGCTTGACGCAGACAAGGTGACGCCTTCGCCTTCGCAAACAACTGCGGAGGCAGAAGCCGATAGAGATAAGGCTATATTTCCGAATGCCACTTTTACAGGAACACGATTTCCTTCGCACCCGTTAGGACTTAAGACTGCCACGAAATAATTTGTTGAATCAGATAAAATAGGCGTAATAAAATCTACTCCAGTTGCGATAGGAACTGAGCTGTCTAATTTATCATACCAATTATAGGTGACATTAGAAGCCAGGCTGGAAGCCGTTAGTGTTACTGAACCCGGACTACAAAGGGCACCAGTTGAAACGGAAGCGATTTGCGCTGGGGCTACCTGATTAACTATTACAGTTGTTGTTAGGAATTGTTCATCACAACCTGAACTCGCTTTCACCCGAATACTATTAGTGCCGTTAACTAGTAAGCCAGCGTCAACAAACATTGAAATATCAGACCCAGTCCCTTCGGCTTGATTGGCATACAGAGTCCCATTAACTTCAAGGCCATAACTAAAGCCTGGTTGGCTTGCAACCGTAATGGCAGCATCAGAACCAAGGCAAGCTGTTGGCGCTGATACCACTGATTTGGAATTATCAACAGCAGCGGCAGATAAGGCTGTTAGCGTAAATCGATTTAACGCTCTTGATGCTGCTATTGAATTGTCTACCACGAAATTATAGGTCGAGTTAGTAACGGCTATATCCGTACTCAAATAATTATCACGAAGGACCCAAGAAATAGCCTTGAAGGATCCTGTAGGGTTAATTGTAAGGGAATAATTTACAACCGTCTCCCCTGAATTTACAAAGTTTGTGACCCTCACATTAAAAACTTGCCCGCAGGTGATGTTGGGTATGGAGTTTACACCCAAAACCTTCGAATCTGCAGATAGTGTTGAAATATCTTGTACTTGTGTAACCGTGGTGCCGTCATCTTTGCTGTTATCAAACTTAAATCCATCAAAATTATCATACGATTGCGAACTATTCGTTACGACAACAATTCGTGCATTATCAGTGACCCCTGTAGTTTGTTTCGTTAGAAGCAGTTCAACTTGATTCTCAGTTGGCGTCTCCATTCTAAAGAAACTATAGTTACCCGAAGTCTTTGCATTTTCATTAATGGATAAGGTGGCACCCGCGATTGTTGACTGAACCCAAAAAGACTGACCCGGAGCAATAATACTCGTTCCCGCTGCCGCGCTATACGATTGATGAACACCTGTTGCATTGTCTCTTACAACAATGACATCAGAAATTCCTGTCTTTGCCCATCCAACTCCATTATTCCAACTAATAGGCGAGGGATAAGGGTTGCCAACTAGGCTATATCCATTTGTGCTTGGCGAAACCGGAAGCACTACACCGGCAGAAGAAGGATTAGTTCCCCTGAAATTAATAATTACTTGACCAACAGCTCCTAGCCCAGAATGTCTAAAAAACGCAGAGTAGCCTCTACCATTTGCAAAAGAAGACGCACTGGCTAAACCAGCGGCAGGAAAAGCTACATATACATTGGTCGCCTCATTGTATGTGAAAAGAGATGGATTTGTTGATATACATCCTGTGCATGGCGGAGAGGAAGAACCATCAGACGGATCCGTAAAAGTTCCGGTTACAGGAAGCACTGCCTTCAATTGGGCTACTGTAGCACCAACAACAGGAGAAGCTATGTATCTATAAATTCTGTTCTCACTTGATACAAATCTTTGCACCGTAATATTTCCAGAAATACTCGATCCGGCAAAAGTTATTGGAGCAACTCGTCCATCGGATGCAGGACTATCACCCGTTGAAAGAAATCTTACTGTAGAACTTCCCGCGCCATCTGCATCCAATACCGCATTCGCTTCACCAAAGCTCAATGCTCCGGCAATATCTACGGTTTGTCCTGCATTTATATTATTAATAACATCCGTTGCAACGCCCACATTGTTCACAATTAAATTATTAAATACAATGCTATTGCCTAACAATTGAATTTGGTTAGTGCCCGCAGTACTCAAATTTACAGTGCCATTGTTATGATTAAAGGTTCCATTATTTGTAAAATCTCTCACAATATTTATTGTTCCCGTGGATGAAGTTAGAATTCCGGAAATGGTTAAAAAATTAAAGGTAGTTCCTCCAATCCCACTAATCGTAGTTGTCCCGCTGAATGTTGTAGTTGAGTTTCCTGCCGCCAGCGTTCCATTAACGACCAAATTTCCTGCAATAGAATAACTTGTATTTGGTGTTAGCGTTCCGGCTCCAACCGTAACGTTCGTGAAATTTTTTGTTCCCGTACCGGTCATTGTGACCCCCACAAACGTGATGGTGCCGGAAGCAGAAATATTTCCATCACCGGTAAGGTTACCGTTGATAGTTATGTTTGGAGATATTGTTAAAACTGATCCCACATTTGTTGTGACTGTGTTAAAAGCTATCGCATTACTCGAACCCGTTATAGTTTGAGTTGTTCCACCAAAAATAATGGTACCTCCACTTGTCAACGTGCCACTAACATCAATACCACCCGCACCCGCTAAAGTGCAGGTACCGGCTGGTGCAAGCGTACCGGTTACTGAAATGTTTCTGAATGTCCTGGTTCCTCCCACAGCAATAGCCGAGCCTGCTCCTGCAAAAATAACGGTTCCAGCTGTGGGTGAAGATGAATCAAAACTTCCAACGCCCAAAACATCATCGTTCAGTGTTAAGCTCCCCGTTGACGTATAAGTAAATGAAGTTCCCGATACGATAACATCCGCTACGGTTGTATTACCCGATCCAGATAAAGTGCCACTTCCACTCCAGGTCAGATTTCCTGTGCCGAGACTGAAAGATCCATTGTTGATTACATTTCCACCCACTGTTTGTCCAAAATTGCCGGTGCTTGTTACCGTGCCACTAACAGTAATATTATTATATGTTTCAATAGCGGAAAGATTGGTAGTTCCATTAAATAGAATCGTTCCTCCCCCGTTATTAAATACTCCATTGGAAGTAAAGTTACCTGCAATACCCATGGTGGTAACTGGTGCCGTCATTGTATTGCCCGCTGCCGCAAAGACTACATTATTCAAATTCATAACACCACCATTGGTAACTAGCGTAGTGCCTCCAAATGTTACCGTGCCACTTCCTGCATTTACAGTAGCTCCACCTCCGACAGTATAATTTCCATTAACGCGATAGCCTAAAGAAGGTGTAAAAGTACCGTTTACCACTAGCGCTTGAAATGTAGGTGCTGTGGATCCAGTCAACGTTGCCGAACCGCCCGTAAATGTGAACGTGGAGCCTATAAGTGATGTAAAAGTTGCGTTGCTAATAAAGTTACCTACTAAAGAAATGCTATTTGTGCCAATTGCAAATGAGCCACCGGAGAGCGTCAAATTACCGTTAACCTCAATGTTCTTTGTCAGCGTTAAAGCGCCTGCTGCAGTTTTACTGAGATTTCTCAAAACCGAGGACGGGGCAGTTGGAAGTTCGTTGCTGCTATTTAACGCAGCTGTGTTTGCATAATTGACATCGTAAACACCAGCAGCAGTAGGCGTATTGGTAAGGACCCCTGCTACCACATTGATATTCCCAGTATCCTCAATTGTAGTGGTGCCATTATTCGTTAGTGTCCCTGCCGTAAGATTTAGAGTCGTAATTCTAAAATCAGAAGCCGTATTGAATGTCGCTCCCGATCTATTTAGCGTAAACACACTAAAAAGTGAAGGAGAGGGTGAGAATACGAGTCCAGAAGAAATAGCTCCTGTTCCACCCACCACAAATGAACCTGTTGAGCTCGCATCAATATTTCCGCCTGTTTGAGAAATTACACCATTGATCGTCAGTGTAAGTCCGGCTAATAACAAGTTTCCACCTGATTGGGTGTAGGCACCTATCGTGAGTGGCGTTTGCAAATTTAAGTCTCCGCTACTCTTTGCGAGATTTAAATTTATGGCTCCCGAAATAATTTGGGACGGGTCAAGCTCAATGCCCTGATTTAAACTAGCACCAGAAAAACTTATTGTTGCATTGCCGGCTCCTGTTCGGTTGACCAGGGCACCCGGATTGGCTAGGAAATTACCTGCGGAAAGGCTGATTGTTCCGACCCCCGCGCCACTCAAAAAGTTCCAGACTCCTGATTGTAGCAAAAAGTCGCCACTAAGTTGAATGATCCCTGTGCCGGTAGTCGCATTTTGGCTCGGTGTTGGAGATGTGGTTGCCAAAATAACGTCAACTCCCACGGTTACAGTCACCGTCCCTGTTGATGTTATCCATAGCGCTGCATTCTGCGTACCGTCACCTACAAACAGACTACCGCCTATCGAAACAGGGACAACGCCTGCCGCGTTGCTAAACATCAATCGCCCAGTTGTTCCAGTCCTAACCACATTGAAATCCCCAGCAATATTGCGTAGGTTACCGCCTAGGTTGGAAACTCCTGCTGCTAAATTGGGGCAATCAAATATAAAATTACCTATACTTTGAAGCCATGAGGTACCCGCGGTTGAACTCCCGTTTAAACCGTTCACTAAAACTGTTGAAGAAGCATCCCAAGTGGCGGTTAACAAGACGCCATAAGAAATATTCCTGTGTTCGTAAGTCGAACCCGCATTAAAAGACGTGTTTAACATAGTTGTCCCTGCGAAAGTGGTGCCGCTCAATTGCACAAAGGTTCCATCGATTTGTAGTAGGCCGGTGCCCAGGATGCTTAAATCTATACCTGGTCCATTTGCCACATTTACTTGGGCCGCGGCATCGATGGTGAGAGCTCCTCCGATGTTTATCGTAATTTGATCGATAACTAAGGGCGTGGCCGAATTATAAACAGTTGATGAAATATTTACAGGACCTACAATTGAAATAGAGGAAGAATTGGTAGAAATTGGCACGACACCGCCTACCCAGGTTGAAGTTTGATCCCAAGGACCACCCCCTGCTGTAGAAACAATTGCCTGCGACCAAACTAAAGTAGGGGTCAGCAAAAGAAGCGTAATCAACTTTCTCATTTTGGTCTTTTGTATAACTTTCAAAGTTAATTAAAAATACCTTAAATGCCACAAAACTCTTTGTTGTAACCGGTTATCAACTCGTCATAGACGGAGAGCGCCCCGAAACAATGAGATCACTTTTTCGATAACTGGCTGGGTTAACTGAGAACCCGATGGCAGACAAAGGCCATTTTTAAACAATAATTCTGATTTTCCATTGGTAAAGGAGGGGCAATCCTCAAACACCGGCTGCAAATGCATGGGTTTCCACAATGGCCGAGATTCAATATTTTCCTTTTCCAGCGCAAGCCGAATATCTTCTCTTGTGACCCCTTGATTTTTAGTGGGATCTATTAAGGTTGTAGTCAGCCAGCGGTTGGAAAAGCTACCCGCCATTTCGGGCTGAAAAGAAACGCCTTCCATTTTTAAATTTGCCCGATAGAACTCAAATATCTCCCGTCTGCGCTTTACGCGATCGTCTAAAACTTGAAGTTGTCCACGGCCAATGCCCGCGCAAATGTTGCTCAATCGGTAATTGTAGCCAATCTCAGAGTGTTGATAATGCGGAGCGGGGTCGCGCGCCTGGGTAGCCAGAAAACGCGCCTTTTTAATCCATTCCTCGTTTTTAGAGACCAGCGCTCCTCCGCCCGAGGTGGTAATAATTTTGTTTCCGTTGAACGAAAATACTCCAATATCGCCAAAAGTACCGGCCTTCTGACCATGGTACGTTGAACCTATTGCCTCGGCTGCATCTTCAATTACGGGTATCTCATACTTTCTGGCCACAGCCTTAACCTCATTGATTTTCGCGGGCATTCCGTACAAGTGAACAAGGATAATGGCTTTCGGCTTTTTGCCTTTTTTGATGCGATCAACAATGGCCTCTTCCAATAGTACCGGGTCAATGTTCCAGGTTTCCAATTCGGAATCTACAAACACTGGGGTAGCACCTACATAAACGATGGGATTGCACGATCCAGAAAACGTAAACGTGGAGCAAAGCACTTCGTCTCCCCTCTCTACACCCAAAATGATCAACGCCAAGTGAATGGCGGCCGTGCCCGAGGAAAGGGCAGCACAATGTTCGATGTTGTTGTAAACCGCCAGCTCTTTTTCAAAGGCATCGATGTGAGGCCCTGCGGGCGAGACCCAATTGGTTTCAAATGCTTGTTGTACAAAGGGAAGTTCTTCTCCGCCCATGTGCGGGGGAGATAAAAAGATACGTTCGCTCATTTCTGTTTCATTAGCCGCTGGAAATATACGGCAGGAATGAGTAAAATCATGAGGGTGGGGTTGACAATTAGTCGGTGGAACTGCGACAAGAGCGGGGATGAAATCTCTGAGTTGCCTTCGGAATAGAGTTTGAAACCGAGGTATAGTGGCAACAAAATAAAAAGATCGATAAGTTGAATGGCAAATGCCAGTTTAATAACGGAACGGCTGTTGAACCAGGCCATCAACAGTAACAGCATGGATACATCGTTGATTAACACTCGCACGAGGCGCATGGCTGCAAAGTGACTATTGGGATGATCTTCTTTGGAGACGAGCCAAGAAAGAAAATCGACTTGTTGAAAAAGAAACACCGCGCCCAATACCAACAAGGCAAAACAACCGATTAAAATCCGTTGCGTGGTGGAGAGCGAAAAATCAGTTGGCGGCACGCTTTACTTGTTTTACCCACAGGTACCAAAGTGCAAACACCACTGCGTAGATCATTCCTGTAAAGAGGTATTTATGAAAAAGGTATAGATAGCGGGGCCAATAAATTTCAACGGCATACAAGAGACTGACCCGCGCAATATTCATGAGGTAAATGATAAAAAAACCCATTAGCGCGAAGAAGATAGTTGCCTTCAATTTCCCTCGAAAAGCGACCAAGAAAGAAATGAACACAATCATCACATTGATTCCATTACAGCCTTCAAACACATTTATAACGGTACGGTATCCATTGCGGATGGAAACATTTTTAGATGCATCGATCGGTACTGCCACCACGCTGGCATCCCACCAAGAGAGAAAGCCAGCTACTTGTTGAGAAACCAGAAGCGTAATTGGATCTGGCTGAGGCGAGTACCATTCTACATAAAGGCCGTACACGGTATTGAGAATCAAATACAGCCCCACAAAAACGAGTAGGAAATAAATGGCTGCTTTGTTTTCTTTGAAGACGTTCATGATTGATTCTTTGGCTGAGCCGGCACTCCCATGACTTTGGTATAGGCAGGAACAGATTTGGTAACAACCGAACCCGCACCGATTATCGCACCTTCACCAACAGATAGATTTTGAAGAATAGTAGCTCCCGCTCCCACAAAAACACCTTCGCCTAGCTGCACCCCACCAAGTAAATTTACAGACGGCATGATAGAGCAAAACGATCCGATGCGCACATCATGGCCAATGACCGAGTTTAAATTTATGATCACAAAGTCAGCAAGGGAAACGCCCGTTGTAATTTTTGTGCCCGCACAAATGATGCAACCCTTCCCAATTAAATTTGTCGAGTGAACGTAAACACTTGGGTGGATGAGATTAGCGAACGCAAATTCTTGAAAGACTGAACGAGTAGAAATGGACTTTCGGAAAGAAGGATCGGCAATGGAAATGAAGATATCTTCTGCTTCTGACAACGATGAAAGTGTGTTGAGCATTGAGTTGTCATCTATGAAGCCCACGAACTGTTTGAACTCAATTTCTTCTAACATGGCACGAACTTCCCTACCAAAACCGCCCGCGCCAACTATTGCTGTTTTAACCATGTGCGAGCGTGCGAATAATTCTTGCCGGATTTCCAACCACAACGGAGTAGGGAGGTACATCTTCCACCACCACTGCTCCTGCTCCTACAATGCTCCAGGCTCCGACCTTCTTCAACGGAATGACAGAAGCCCCTGTGCCTATCAAAACACCTTCACCCACCTGCACTCCACCACAAAGGGTCGCCCCGGGAGCGATGTGTACGAAATCACCGATCGTACAATCGTGATCAATCTTAGCTCCTGTGTTTACAATGCAATGTTTGCCAATCGTAGCGTCTGCGTTAATAATTGCTCCGGCAAACACAACGGTTCCAACACCAATACGAGCGTGTTTCGAAACAATGGCAGAAGGATGAACTATATTACCAAATAGATGATTTAATTGGCTGGCTAATTTTTTTCGAATGGTATTTGATCCAACAGATAAAATAAGGGGCATCTTACTACTACCTAAAATTTCTTTTGAAGACGACACCGACAGCCCCATCAATTCGTTGATCGATGGATTGTCATCTATGATTGCCAGCACGTTACCGCCTGAAGCCTGCCACGCATCAATAGCAACTTTCGCATGTCCGCTCGCTCCGTAAAATATCATCTAGTTACTTCCATTGAATTTTTCCGCTGTAGCCACTCCCCTACCAGAAATACCTTCTGATTTTAAGACCTTCCCGATTGTGATCAATAAAATCTTTAGGTCAACCCAAAAAGAGACATTATTAACGTACCAAATATCGTAATCAAATTTGGCTTTCCAACTGATAGAGTTACGGCCGTTTACCTGAGCCCATCCCGTAATACCTGGTTTAACGTTGTGCCGCCTTCGCTGGATCGGACTGTAGAGCGAAAGATACTCGACCAACAATGGCCGCGGGCCAACCAACGACATGTCTCCCCGTAGCACATTGAGCAACTGAGGTAGTTCGTCCAAAGAAGTCTTTCGTACAAATTTTCCCACACTGGTGAGACGTTCTTCATCGGAAAGCAATTCGCCCTGGACATTTCGCTGGTTGTTCATCGTCCGAAACTTTATGACGTGAAATAACTTTTCATCAAACCCCGGCCTGCCTTGCTTAAAAAAGGGATTCCCTCGATTAACTATTGATAAAACAGCTATCAACAGCAGCAAAATGGGCGAGAGAATTAGCAATATAATAATGGCAACCATAAAATCCATCAAGCGCTTTATATAGGTTTTGTAAAGCATCAAAATTCAAATAAGGTCGTTGTACCTAAGCGCGTTCTCGGCACCAAACTTGAGCGATGCCTGTCTGGCTTTACTTTTATAGTGGCTCAACAAGGCGGTATCGTTCAACATGGTAAGCAAAAATGTTGCTATCGCAGTTGGGCTACCCGGCTGGCAGACAGCACCACAAGCGTACCTTTCTACCAATCGATTGAGTTCAGAGTTTTCTGGTGCAACGGTAAGCAAACATAATCCCGCGGCCATATTAATGTACGTTTTGCTTGGCACTGAAATCCCCTCTGCTCCAATACCGAGCGTGACAACTCCGATGTCTGCTGCCGCCATCGCAAATGGAAATTCTTCCAATGATTGATAGGGCAAAAACATCACATTGGTCAATTTGCTAGAGTGGGCGATTGAAATTAATTTATTTCGTTTTGCTCCATCCCCAATCAAAATAAAAAAAATCTCCGCGCTGTCTCGCACCAAACTAGCAGCATCCAAAAGTGACTCAAGGTCATGGGTAAGACCCATATTTCCGGCATACATTACCACTAATTTATCTTTTAGAAGATGCTTAACGATAAAGGGGTTTTCTGATTTTGGAATTGGTTTAATAAAGGCATTGTCTACCCAATTTGCGATGATCTTCACCTGATCTTGATCTGAAACGTAAGGATTCAATGCGGTTGCCATTGACTCGCTCAGCGTAATCACATATTGCGCATTGCTAAAGACAACCGGATTGATTTTTTTCCAAGTTGTGAATACCCAACTTTCTTTCGTTGACACGCCAGCTTGCGAAAGTGCCTCCGGATATAAATCATAGACTAGTACCGAATACTGGATTTTTCTCAGCCTGGCCATCCAACTTACCACCATTGGTGCCAAAGGAGGATTAGTTACTACCAAGATTGATTTAATCCCCTTTTTAAAAATGAGGTAAAATAACAAGTGAAATGTAAATGCCACCCAAGATAGAAATCTGCTAAAAAGCGATTTACGTTCGTACGGAAAGGACTTTACTATCGAAATGTTGGGAGAAATTTTAGTGTTAGCATCTTCAATACGCCCTGTGAATAATGTCACAGACTTATGTTTTGATGCGACCGCGTTGGCGATGTCTAAAAAAACAGGAATTGTAAGTTGGTTTACCAAAAGAACCATGCCCTACCGAACAATAACACAATTCTCGAGAACAAGCATATCCATTTGAGTTCTTAGGAAACAATCGAGGGCTTCTGCAGGGGTGTTTACAATTGGCTCATTCTCATTAAAGGAAGTATTTAATAAAATCGGAACGCCTGTTCTCTCTCGGAATTTATTAATTAATCCGTAGTAACGAGGTGATATTTCTTTATGCACTGTCTGAAGTCGGCCTGTTCCATCGACATGGGTTACTGCCGGTATGAGTGCCTGCTTGTCTTTTTTTATTGGGAATACTTTCTCCATGAAGGGAACATCTTCCACCTTCTCAAAATATTCTCCCACATATTCTTTTAAAATAGAAGGTGCAAAGGGGCGAAAGCTTTCTCTGCGCTTAATCTTCAAATTAAGTAAATCCTTTGCTTTTGGATTCCGTGGATCGCCAAGAATTGACCTCGCTCCCAATGCCCGCGGTCCAAATTCAGCTCTTCCCGAAAACCAACCAACCACACCCGGCTCAATTAGTTTATCAACAACCGTATCATAGAGAACATCGTCTTCCAGGCGAGTGTAGGAAATTGCTTTTTTCTTTAAGAACGCTTCAATTTCATCGTTGCTAAACTTACTTCCCGTATAGGCAGAATAAACCGGAGCGTTGCGCGGAGAATTTAACACCTGATGATATTGATAAAGGGCTGAGCCCATCGAGAGACCCGCATCATGACCTGCTGATGGTATATACAATTCTGTAAAGCCGGTTGTGCCTATAAACTTTCCATTAGCCACAGAGTTTTGAGCCACCCCACCGGCAATGCATACTTTCTTAAGTCCCGTACGTTTCTGCAGATGGGTAAGAATGTGAATCAACAGTTCTTCTGTAACCCTTTGCACAGAAGCAGCCAGATCCTTATGGGCTTGGGTAAGTTCCTCATTTTTTGATCTCGGTTCGCCAAATAGTTGATGAAAACGTGCAGTAAACAAATTTCCTACCACTGGTATATGATCGTCTCCGTACGTGACAACGACTTCTCTGGCCGATTTAAAATAATCAGCATCCCAGTCAAACAACCCGTTATCTTTAAACCTAAGTACTTGCCTTACCTCGTCAACATATTTTGGTTGACCGTAGGGTGCCAGCCCCATGACTTTATATTCATCTCCATAATGCGGGAACCCCAAAAATTGTGTGAAGGCAGTATAAAACGTTCCGCAGGACACCGGAAAATCAACAGAATCCAAGACCTCCATTTTTGACCCTTTTCCCACTCCAATCATCGTGGTGGTGAAATCACCTGCCCCGTCAATGGATAAGATGGCCGCTTCTTCAAATGGACTAGCAAAAAAAGCAGACGCCATGTGACTCCGGTGATGCTCTATGTTTCTGATTTTTGGTTTGACTACTTGCGCGGGTATACCAAAATGCTTTTCAAACTCTTGCTCCAACGAAGCTATCTGTTGCCGGTTGGCCAGCCGTTGCCGAACCGTTTTTATACCGCCCAATGGATCCTTTAGAAGGAACAAAATTTTCTTACCCAGCTTAGCTCTAGGATCACGACCGATGGTGATATAATCAACCTGATCAATAGTTGCTCCTGCCTCCTTTAAACAAAATTCAATTGCTTGGGAAGGAAATCCTGCCCAATGCTTTATGCGCCTGAAACGCTCTTCTTCAGTAGCTGCAATCAGTACACCGTCTTTAAAAATAGCCGCGGAAGAATCTGCGTGGTAAGCGTTGAGGCCGAGGATGATCATTACAAAGACATATTATTTATACGAATACGAGGAGCTGATTTAATTCGATTTTCCACAAATGCCAAATCCCTGATATAGATTGAATTATGTGTTCCCCAGTGCTCTAATAGTACCAGTTTACGATTGAATGAGTTGTAAAAATAAGGTAAGAAGCCACACGACAATAATTTATCGTGGATGTTTTCCTCATTATAGCCATATCGTTTCCCTGATCCGTTCAATTCAATAATAATTGCCTTTAGTTCGGGCCCAGATAGGATTTTGTCTGCCCCCTTTATCACCTCAGTTTCAAAACCTTCTACGTCAATTTTAATTAAGCTTGGAATTCTTGAGGTAACGAGATCAAGCGTAGTACAATCAATCTTGATCTTTTGCTGTTGAATAGAATCTTCTTGCAACAAGACATGATTTCCCGCATCGAGCGTACTTGTAAAATAGACACTTTTCACTTCGCCTGCTGCGGCTTTGTTGATTAACAAAACTCGTTCATGGACATCATTGACTAGCACATTTCGTTTCAAATGGCGGTACGTTTCGGGCACCGGCTCAAAACTAATCACCTGTGCACCACACTGTGCAGCTGCTAAAACAGTATAAACACCAACATTGGCACCCACATCAATGAATAAATCATCATCGCGCAAAAAATGAATCGCAAATAGCATATCGTTGTGTTCATGTAACCCGTTGTAGATATTTCCTGTAGCCCCAGCCATTCCTTTTTCTATAATTAGAACCGAATTTCCTACGAAGGGAAAAACAACCGGATAGGCCATTATTTTTGTAACTATCTGCCATTTAAAAAACCTCCACAAAGCACTCATAGGTGCGTTCCTGTTCATGGGATGCTGTATGATATTTTTAACAATCGATACTATTCTCATTTTATACTATATTATTAGGGCATCTTTAAAAACTCCTCCTACCCTTCTCTTTTGTAGAAGAGAAAGGGTTGAGGTGAAAAAAACAACGTTTTTAAAGATGCCCATTATTTAAAAACCGCTTTGTAGCCTGCAATAGAGTCGTGCCTATTAAAGTAATTGACAGCCAACGCATGTGCTCCTGCTGATTCTCTTTCCAAATCCAGATTACTCCAAAGAAGACACCGATCCATTGCCTCTTTGATCGATGCTATGGTTAAGTCAATAGTGGTGCCTGCTGTTTTCTCTTGGAGCATACCCCAGGGCGTAAATCGACTGATAATGCAGGGTGTGCCTACGCTTAGCGCTTCATAGATTGCATGCCCAAAGTTTTCTCCTTTTGTGGGAAGAATGAAAACATCATATTCTGATAGCGTCTCTTGAACGGCAGTGGGGTTAATGGCTCCTTTGTAGTGTATTTGATGCACTTGACTTTCCATCAGTGGCTTACATTTTTCCCAGTACTCTTGATCTTTAATAGGCCCATAAATATCAAAGATAATCGGTGTTGACTTTATCTCGCGAATTGCCAGTAAGGCCAGATGAAGATTCTTTTTTTCTGCTATCAAAGAAAGATAAACCATCTTTAGTTCATTCGCTTTCTTTTTTCTTTCAGGAAGAAAGAGATAAGGTGCTTTCGGTATATTCGGTGCAACTGTCACTCTTGCTTCGCCTCCGAAAATCCTTTTAATATCTGCTTCCTCTTGCCTGTCAGTGGCATGCCAACAAAGTGACTGATGCAAACCAAAAAACTTAAAGCAAGCGAGGAATACTTTTTTCTTTAACGGTTTTAATGACAAAGCACCCGCCTGAAGCATCCCCCTCGGTGCAAGAACAGTTTTGATATTTTTTCTTCTGGCTAATACAATGGGCATAACGGTGTATGTAGGAAGAAACAATCCATTCAAATAAACAACATCTGGAAGGCAGGTATCAAAAATAGTTTCAAGTACTTTATAAGATGGCTTTGAGGAATAAAAAACTTGGGTGGTACCATCGTTGTGTGTATTCCAAGCATCTGGCATAATGCCTGACAGTATCGTTCGCTCTCCCATTTCATAAGCACTACAGAAGACATATAGCTTATAATCTGATCTAAGCGTTACTACCAAGTTAACCAAAGACTGCACAGGCCCACCAGCTTTATAAGCCGGTGCAAAATGTGAATAGACTACGAGTAGTTTTTTCACAAGACTACAGGCTTAATCATAGCCGGGTGAGGCTTGCGTGCGCCCAGCATGTGATATCGAATGAAATTAACAGCCAGAAAAATCACGTAGCCCTTTACGAGGCAGTTGAGAAAAATATAGAAATCATTGTTTGCACGAATCAGGTAACTAAAAATGAAAGGCACCCAAATGATATTAATAGGATCCGGTAACACAAACTGTTTCACAAATAAATTAAGCATTTTCGCAATTAAAGCTCCAAAGATAAACAGACCAATGATCGAACCCCACCAACCAAAATTGATGTAAAAATCGCCCGGAATACCAATGGACATGGAAGTGGATCCGCGCAACTTATGGCCGGTATATTTAAAAAATTTATCCTGAGAATTAACCACTTTTTTATCCTCAAAAAATGCACGTGGAATTACTGAAGAAACAATATCAATCCCCATTTCACTACCATCAGCGTATGGCTCTTTTTTAGGAACGTGTTTCAACGTCATCCCCAAGTGCCAGCCTTGACTCAGCCTTCCCACTGTGCGTGTAACTCCTCGCGATTCAACAAAGGGTTCATCTTCTTTGTTTTGTTGTTTCTGTCTTAAATCCGTCCATAAACCTAAACCGCCTTTTGATTCATCCTTCCATGCTTTTTGACGATACTCAGTTTTCACACCTTGAATGGCAATAACGACAGGTATGAATGCTAGAAGAACCAGAGACCTAACCAAGTAACTGATAGTATACCTTAATGATACAAAGAAGAAGAGAAACATGGCCCAGATAAAAAAACTTACGAACACGGCCGAGCGCAAAACAATTATCCCCAACTGGGCATAAATTATTGCGATAAACAAATAATTAATAGTAGAACGCGTAAATAAAAAACAGAACGCAGCGAGGTATTTAAGGTAAGTGGTGAATGAGGTAATTGAACTGAATATATCAATTCCAACATATGGCAACAAATCAAAAAACAAGGAGATAAACAACAAGAGGTAACCGAGACGGGAAGCTTCCTGCGGGTTTATCTTTTTCATAAGATCGCGCAGATTAATATCCTTAGCAAACAAAAAAGTACCGGAAAACAAAGCAACAAATGCCGGTATTATGTAACCAAAATAATAGGATTGGGTAATAGGCATCTGATAACTCAATATCTTATATTGGTTATAGACGAGGTAGGTTGAAAAAATGTATTGAATGAAATAAAGAAAAATAAATAGGTATAAAACAGGAAATGTTTTACCAGCCTTCCACATCAATAGAAGGTACAAACCAATAGCAGTTCCATATAATAAAACTTCATTCATTAATACATGTACGGGTTATCTTCATTTTAATTATTGATATTGTAATATGCCAAGCATGACACGCGCTTGCTCTTGCGTGGTAAGGTAACGCCTAGCACGCTCGGATAATTCTTTACTAAATGCATTTCGTTTGGCCGCGCTTAATGCCAAATCTGTTAATTTCCCAACTATTTGAGCCACATTATTTTCCTCAAATATAAGCATACGATTACCTAACAAATCTGGAAGATGGCCTGAATCTGCCGCTAGGCATACACATCCACAGGCCATAGCTTCTTGCACTGCCCGCCCATACTGCTCTTTAAAATTAGGTGTGGTGAGTGACGGTGCCACCATCACATCAGCAGCCCGCATATAATTAGCTATTTCAAAATGATCAGCTTCAAAATAGGTTACTCTTTCGGTTAACTTGTATTGCGCAATTAAATTTTGAATCCGCTGAACGTACCCATCTGAGCTATCATGCGCATGATCCAATAGTAGTCTCCACCGCAGCCCCATCATAGTCGATAGCGCTTCTATTAGCAAGTGTACGCCCTTTTGTTCTACCAACCTACCAAAATAAGCGATTAGCACCTCATCGTTTTTTACCAGGAGTTTTGTTCTATAATCTGCCCGTTTACTCTCATTCATATAAAAAACACTTGGATCATATCCAAGAGGCATTCGAATTACTTGACGGTATCCGTAATTCCTAAAAATTAGTTCACCATCGTTGTTGATAACCAACATCGCATCGACATGTCTGGCCATATAAAAATTCAAAAGATGAATAGGAATATTTTTTAACAAACCGAGAAGGCCACGTTGGCGAAACGAAGACAATGGCCCCCGGCTGAAATTCTCGTAACTCTGACACACCAGTAGTGCCTGGTTATTGTTACACCAACTTGAAACAGAAAATCCCAATCTGGAAACAGGATCATTTTCTAAAAGAATTACTTCTGGTCTGATTTGATTCAATATTTCTGCCATTTTAGGATAATAATAGGTTCGGGGATTGCGCCCTATTAATTCTAAGGGAATCAGCCGAGGGTCATCAGAAAGGGCTGGCTCTGCCTCTATTCTTTTTCCCGAACTAAGAATGAGTGACTGAGGAATAACAACATTTAGTTGCTGAAACGTATTCGAGAGGTGCCGATATACAGCCCGATTAATCTGTTTGATTCCCGCATGTGATATAATTAGCAAGTTACAACTGACCATAATTATGAGTGCTTATACGAATCCATTGACTCGTATATCTCCGCAAATTGTTGTGCTATCCTTTGCACATCAAATCGTAGATGGTTTTGGTATCCTCTTTCAATTAGTTGTTCCCGATAGACATCATCAGAAATCACTTTCAATATTCCGTTGCGAATGGATTGAACGTCAAAAGGGTCAACGAGATGCGCGGCATTTCCAGCTACCTCAGGCATCGAAAGAATATTGCTTGTTACCACAACCCGACCAATTGCATTGCCTTCAGCGATTGGCATTCCGAAGCCCTCATACGTAGAGACAAATGAAAGTATATCGGCCGATTTATATTTCTCAAGCAGTTCCTGCTGCGAAAGATTTTTTGACGCAGTGTAATCTATAGGCGAAGCCTCTAGTGCACCGACTAATTCAGGCCCTATCTCCCCAACTATTTCAAGTTTGCATGAGATCCCCCGTAGGGCTTGAACAAGGCGAAGTACATTTTTATTTGGCTTTGTTCCAATCTGAAGTATGACAGGTTTCTGCTTATTAAATTTCTTTGGCAATGGAACAAAGGAGGTCGAAATGGGTACGTAAATCACTTTTATTAGCGAAGGATTTATATCTACATACTTGAGCAACTCATCTTTTGTTGATTGCGATATCGTAGTAATCACTCCTGCTCGCTTCACGGGTAACACAATCCAAAACAACTGTAGTATCATCCGAGCAAGCTTACTCTTATGTTTCATGAAGCCGACATCGAGTATGGTAAGAACTGTTTTTCGCTTTCGAAGAAAAATAGCAATAAAGTTAATATCACCAGTGACATGATTTATCCCTTTTTGCCTCCATGCGGCTTCCAAACAGATAAATAATCTTTTAAGAAACCCTTGGCTATAAAACCGAAGCTGCCTTACTTCCCAATCTACATTTTTTGGTAAGGCTTCGCGAATCTGATGAAATAAATTTTCGACACTAAAATTAAAATTGGGTCGTGGTTTCCGGTGAAAAAAAATAACTTTCATAATTTAGTTAAACACTCCTATCGAGCAAAATAACTTTAAATTAATACCAATACTTTTTAAATATTGTCCGCGACAATATTTTTAATTTAGAATCGATCAATATAAAATTGCCTAAATTTCATTGTCATTGTAGAACTATTTGCTAATTGGCTTCTTTGTGGCAAGTAACATTGCACTGCCTTTCACAACTATGGAATTAAGTGTAAGAAGTTTGCCCTTGTGGAATATAAACAAACTATAACCAAGGTCTATTAAAAATTGTTGAGCCGAACCTGCTGTTATTCCTGCGCGTTCCTCCGCCCAATCAACATATTCAAATATAATATCTGGTGCATCATCCCCGCTAAACAAATGTACACCACCCAAAAAGGCATGATATTCAAACCCCTCAATATCAATCTTAATTACACTTATTGCCTCGCTTAATGAGGATGCAATTAGATCAATAGTTGTTGTCGTAACTTCAATTCCGTGATCTGTAAACACTGGCGCCATAGATCCCTTTCCGAAATTATCTTGGGAACTATAGAACTTAACACTTTCATTAGGTTTTGCTGAGATAGCCTTCTCGATAATTTGGACTTTCTGTAAATGATTAATTTCAATATTTTTTTTAAGGTAATCATTAATCCATGGAACCGCCTCAACGCATACGGTTTTCAAATTTTCTAAACGTGTACAAACGGGAATTGTGATCGCCCCAATATTTGCGCCTATATCTATAAACGCTCCCTCTTTTAAAGCCAATCTTGAAAGAATAATATTAATTGTGTCCTCCTCATAAACACCGTCAATTAATATCTTAAATGAGATGCTTTCCTTAAGATTTGGTAGAAGGTACTTGCATTTCCATTTTCCTTCAATTAGTAAATCTCTCCCATTTGCTAATAGGGGCTTCATTAACAAACGACTGATTCGGTGTTTACCTTTAAATGGCGGTACTAATCGCAATAACTTATGGATCATATAACAATTATAAGCATTAATATTTTACATCCTCTTTTCACTCACCTACACACAAAATAAATCGGTTCTAAACATCTAAAGACAGATTCCAATTTAGGGAGTTTTTACATCTTCTTTCCATTTAATAAAAGCCTGTTCATCTTGAATTAATTGGCCAATGAGGTCATCGGGGGTCATTGAATACTCCCACCCTAAGGTCTTCTTGGCTTTTGAATTATCACCATAAATTATTTCTAGATCCAGTGATCTCAGCAGACCAGAATCAATTTTTAAATATTTCTTAACATCCATATCTAATGAATTAAATACTTTAGAAACAAATGTTTCCAGGCTAATCGGAATACCGGAACAGATCAGACAATCATCCATCTTTTCCTGCTGCATCATCAACCACATGGCTTCTACGTACAAAGGGGCATAACCCCAATCTCGCACGATGGAAATATTACCCAATTGCAGTGAATCTGCGGTACCATTTTTTATACGTAGTGCGGTATGAACGATTTTTTTTACCACAAAATTAACCGGGCGAAGTGCCGACTCATGGTTGAATAAAATTCCACAACAAGTCTCAAGTTTATAAGCCTCACGATAATTTATTGTAAGCCAATGTGCCGAAGCTTTCGATATACCGTAAGGGCTGGCTGGATGAAATAAAAATGATTCTCTAATAGGGAGCTGCGCATGGCCTACGTTACCAAACATCTCACTGCTGGATGCCTGATAGAATCGTGTTTTGGGAGAAAATTTTCGAAGGGCTTCGAGGATATTCATAACGCTCTGGGTGTTGAACTCGAACGTCTGACTTGGTTGACTAAATGATAAGCCTACCGAACTAATTGCTGCTAGGTTGTAAAACTCTTCAACATGGTTATCAGTTAGTAAGGCATTCACTTCTTTTGGATTCAATAAGTCAACTGACCGCAAATCAATTTTATCAGAGATGCCTAAATACTTTAACCGGAACAAATTGGAATCTCTGCCCGGGGAAACTAAACCAATTACTTTGTATTCCTTCGCAACTAAAAAAGCCGCCAACAATGATCCATCCTGGCCTGTGATTCCTGATATAATAGCTGTTTTCATGATTTCACTAAAATTAACTTTTCCAGCACTGCAAGTAAGTCTTTTGTTCTTCGAATGTAAGAATAGTCGCTGCTCACAGATTTATCCCGTGCTCGTTTGCGAGCCATATTAACAACACTTGCATCCATCGATAGCAATGATTTGCATTTCAACTTCAAATCAGCAAAATCAGTATAAAAGAAAACCTCTTCATCAAGTACAAAAAATTTGGCTTGTTCTTCGCTTGCTGGGGTTAGAAGGATGCCTCCCACCGCAGGAACTTCAAAAGTACGCAGGTTGTGAGAACCCTCATTATGTGGTCTGAAAAAATTGAGTTGAATTCGATACTGCCGTAGCACTTTCCAAAATTCAAGTGGGTCAGCCCAAAATGAGCCCGCTTTTCGCGGCAGATGAATGATTAGCAATGGACTAACCTCCGTAAATATTTTCTCCCAACCAAAGCCGTACAAATCAATGGCAATACCATTGGCTAGCAATTTTTTGATTGCTTCTATCCGCAGCGAATCGGGGTTGCCCACAAAACAGGCACGATTAATTTCTGTCGCATCAGCCGCCCTAATTGCTTCGTATTGAGCGGATGTTAAATGAAAGCCGAATGGAAGCTGGGCTGTTTTCACGTGAAAAAGTGCTGCCAATTGAGTGGCGATCTGCGCACTATAACTGATATGAAGATCATAATAAGGGATGGCATCCAATACGAAGCGGTTTCCCGTTCCACGTGAGAAAAACTCAAACGGGTGATCTAAGTTATAGTTCACTAGCTTTATGCCTTTTGCACTCAGCCGTTGAAGCGACCATTTGCTAATTTCCATCCCTTTAAAAATCAGCACTACAGTGGGGTTAAATCGCGCGGCTTGCGCTAGAAAAAGACGATCCATGCTGCGCACGATCAAAATAGGAAAAAGCCGATAAATCAATCGGTAAAATTTCAACTCCATCAACTCCGCAAAGCGATCTGGGAAATCCAGCACTTCATAGGTAAGCGAGGGTTCAAAATTTTGAATGATAAACGAACCCAGCGTATTGGTATTTCTTCGGGATGCAGAAATGAGCAAACGCATAGCGTTATGAAATTAATTCAGTTAAAAACGAAACATAGCGGTCGCCATACTGATCCCAGGTACCGAACTGCTGGCCATACTGTTGTGCGTACTGCTGCATGGCCGCTAATTTCAGTTGATCATGAAACAATATCGATAGCTTTTCAGCGATCACCTCTGGTGAACGAATGGGAATGATATATCCATTGACACCATCTTCAATAATATCTGCCCCACCTGTGTTGGTCGTAGCAATTACTGGCACGCCACACGACATCAACTGGGGAATTACCATGCTAAGTCCTTCTTCAAGTGAAGGATGAACCGCTACGCTGCAAACAGAAATCACATCGGGTAGGTCATAGTGATTGACCTGACCAAGAAACTTCCAATTGGGTTTGGTGTAGCGCAGGAGCATTTCCTGTATTTCCTTTTGCATGGTGCCCACAAAACAGACATCGTACAGGGTAGGATCCATTTTGAGTAATTGAAGCGCTTCAAATAAATAAGGCAACCCCTTGCGCAAACTTAAACTTCCAACATATAGAATCGTGAACTTCGTGTGCTTCGGTTTTGTAGGTTTAAAGTAGCTGGTAGACCCAAAATTATTCTTGAACAATTTTTCGTTCGAAATTCCCTTCTGCAAAAAAGTAGTGCGCACAAATTCAGATGGTATTGTGATGTAGTCTGCCAACCCATATTCTTCAATCTCCTGATCGATCACCCTGTTATCACGTTTGAACGTAAAACCCCACCGTGCATATTCCTCCTCTAGCAACGGAATTTGAAAGCCAATATGGCTGGAACCGCGCTCCAGCACCACTACTTTGCCATCACGCTTTGCCTGCTTAATACCCTTTATACTCATGCCACTCCAGCAAATCAGCGCTTTATAATCTGTATTGCGTCTCAACTGCTTTGCTACTTGAGAATCAAAAGAGCTATTTGTTAGAAATGGATCTTTTCCAAACCGTAGCATGAGAGCCAGCCAGGGAAATGTATGAACATGAACCAACTTTATTTTTTCAACATCCTTTCGCGAATTGAAGCGCGATACCAGCGGGTTTTTTTTCTGATGGTAGATGGTATACAGCTTACTCAGCATGTTGTGCCGCTCTAATTGCTCGGCCAATTGAAAGGCGTGGAGTTTAGTAGAGGAAGAAACACGAATCATAACCTATCGAATTTAGTAAAGGTATAGTCGTGGCCACGTTTGTGAATTAATTGATAGCCATTTTCCTTTAGCAATCGGATGGCCTTGCGGGTAGAAGATCGGTTGATGTCTTTATAGAAATCATGAAACTCTACAGCAATCTGCCGAATACTTAATCGATTGCTGATGATATCTTCAATCACCTCATATTCAAAACCTTCGATATCAATTTTCAGTAGCTCAATTTGATCATGTCCATTTTCCTTCATTAGTGAACTTATAGACCTACACTCAAATTCTACGGTTTGTTCTCCCCCTAATCGATACGATCCTTCCAACGGATTAACCGGCTCTCCAAAACTTACCGTGCTATCTTTTCCGGCAAGACCCACTGGCGAATAATGAATGTTTGTTGGCATATTGAGAGCTGCGATTGTATTCTTACCAGTGGGAGAAGGATCAAACAGATAAACACGGCAACCATAATCGTTGGCTAAAGCGAATTCAAACGTGATGTCTTTCCCGACCCCGCCCGAATACACTATTTCGCCAGAAATTCTATCAGTAAGTATGTACCAGCAATCTGAAGTGCCTATCTTCTTTTTAGCTACAATTTCTTTGTTGTAAAAAAAATCTATGCAGCTACGTAAAAAGGCCTTTAACGACCGTAAAAAAATCATTGCTTGTCCTTATTAAAACCATTCAAATTAAAAACATACTCATAAGCTGGCTGAAAGGCTTTTTCAAAATTCAGCTCCGTTAAAAAATCCTGCCTAGCAGCTAGCGATAATCTCTTATATTGAGCAACTGTTTCAAGAATAACTCTCTTTAGATTTTGCGGAGTTCCATCTGTAAAAATTGCCCATTCATATTTTCCAAGATGGTCCTTAAAATGAGGATTATCGAAAAGCAAAACAGGAAGCCCCAACGCAGCTGACTCATAAATCTTATTAGAGGCCTTCCCCAAGGTGCTATTCATCACATCTGTCTTTGTGTGAATTCCTATTCCTATATGGCAAGTTGAAGCCACCGCGGGTACTGATTGATATCCGCTAACTCCAAAATAAATAACCTTATCTTCCACCTTAAGCTCTTTTGCCTTATCCATCAATTTCTTAAAATAGGCTTCATCCTTAAAGCCCTTCAATACAAGTGTTAAATTATACGGAAATGTGTGATCTGTGAGCAGATCGATAACTTCCTCCAAACAATGACCACCGCCAATATGCCCCTGAAAGATGACTCTAATGTCTGTTTCAATTTTTCTTGGCTTATGGTAACGATTATAGAGGTAAACTCCTGGGTAGTTAGGCAAATTGAAATATTTTCCGTTGAGTCTATTCATAGGGAAATGAATTTTCCGCTCATCAGCCGGAAGGCTGAAAATATCTAATTTATCGAAAAGTGAATTTTGCGCTTTAAAGGCCAATCTAAAAAGAAAACTTTCATGCCCCTCGATCACATCATGATTGTGATACCATAAGTAATGCTTAGAAAAATATGAGTTACGAATTACTCCCCAAGCGAGCAAAGCGATTGGTTCATGGATTAACACCCAATTTGGTTTATTCAATTGCACAGTCCGCAAGAATAGAATAACAAAACGCACCAACGATAGTAATTTCCACAGTCCAGATTTTTTCTTCACTTCTGAGAATAAGGTCATCTGACCTGTTGTAACTAACTTAACATTATTTGGAAATACCCACGTGTCATTCATCGTATTTCTGTGAACAACAATAATAGAATCAAACAAACTTGAAAGTTGTTGTATCGCATTTAAAGAAGGAGGATAACCTTCCACGTGGGTGTACATGGCGATAACGGCACAGTTGCTCTTTTTCAATTAATCTTGTTATAAATAAATGACTAGTAAACAGACAACTACATCGATTCAATACGATTAAAAATTCTTAAAAAAATCAAAATTAGGTTCAAAGTCCTCAACTTTCATTAGTATCAACAGACCAGACGAGTTTCGCAATTGAAACCTCCAATGATACCAAGAAAACAAAAGTGATGGACTTCTAAACAATCGCCATAAGAAGAACTTAAAAGTTTTTAGAAAGGGCTCTCGCTCTATCCTCATTAGTTCGTTGGCGATAACGTACTTTCGGTGTGTTAAAACAAAATCTATGACCTTCTGCTTTGCTTTTCCGTAAACATCATGAAAAGCAACATACCCACCCCGTTTCAGCATCTTATCAACAAGAAAGAAATCTATTAACGTGTAGTCAAAAGTATGCCAACCATCTATAAAAGCACAATCTACAACAACTCCACTTTTTATTAAGTTAGGAATTTCAATATGAGACGGCCCATTTAACACTTTTAGATGGCCTTCTAAACCGGCTCGTTTTAAAGCCGTAACTGCGGCATTTCTATATGTAATCGACTGATTTGGGTCGACCGCATAATGGATGGTATTCTCGTTCTTAGCCTCTTTTCTCAGAACATCACAGAAAACGAGCGCTGAGACACCATGAGCCAAGCCAACTTCTATGGTTACTCTCGGCTGGGACACCCTTACCATATTTTCAAGCATGACTGCCTCAGGTCTTGATATACAATCGTCTACCTTCCTTACATTGCCATCCTCGTCAAGGGTTTCCATTTTGACAAAAATCTCCTCAAGTACTTGATTCATATTCGTTTTTTGGTTATTAATTTAATCGACTACTCTTTGTCCATACCCCCAATTAAGGAGGATATCAATTCAATATTTTTATCATAAGTATGCCCCAAAGAAAACAACCTTCGATAATTCATAAATTCAATTGTGTTAAAATCATTTAGATTGTTGATTGTTGAATCAAATGTTGACCTAAAAGAATCGTTCGAAAAGTCAGGCATCATAAAAAACAAATCTGTGCCCGAGTAAAGCGAAATATAAGATGAAATAATCACTTTACCGGAACTGAGGTATTCAATGATCTTATGAGAGTTATCTGCTCGGTTAAACCCTTCCACAGGTTTATAGCAAAGTAAAAAAACATCTATATCTCTGTATTTCTCTGCCAATGCTTCTGTCGTTAATACCCCATGCAAAAAAACATGACTCTTTTTATTCAAATACTCATACCAACTGACCTCTTGATCGTCCAATTTACTAGGGCTACAAAGACCAAAGAAATGAAAGTCAACGAAAGGATACGTTTCTATGAGAATTTCTATTGTAACTCTATCGATATATCGAATAAACAAGTTACCAGCATAGCCGACAGAAATCCTAGGACCAGGTTTCCATCCTTTATTATTTGCTAAATCGAGCAAAGTCACTCTAGAAAAAGCCTCCGAAAGTCCATGGTTGATAAAGTGGCACTTACCTTCAGGGAACTTCGCTTGAATACTTTTTGATACAGTTAATACCAGATCGGCACCTCTTGTCAAGGGCACAAAATAATCAGAATCATCAACCGGGAAATAGATTTTGTTTTTTGCATCCGTAAAATCAAGTGAATTAAACTCTTGATAACACCCAAAATCAAATGCAACATCGGCAGCGGGTAGTTTGATGCGTAGTAAACGGGATAAATAGGTACGGAGTAATAACTTATACAGGGCAGGCAGTTTAAAACGCAAAAAAACCGGTGCTGCCAGTGTATAATTCAACAGGTATAACCCTTCATCTTTTTTATCTAACGAAAATGAAAAACTTTTACTGGAAACTGGTGGCGCAATAAAATACACGCGGTTATGAGCTGCCAATGCACGTGCATAGTGATGTTTGGAAATCTGGAGATAATTCCAAGGTTGAGGAGAAAAAATGTAAATGACCTTATTTTTAAAAAATGAGCTCATGCTTTCATCTTTCTCCACAAGCCGCGAAAGGGTTTTAAGATGGGATAGTTATCCCAAATATTATTTTTTTCATGGGCATACTCGTTGTGCTCTTTCCTTGGTTGTGCCATAATACCCTGAAACTCAGGTTCTGTTAACTTAAATTTCTTTAATACAAATTCATAGTCTGTACGGAACTGTTCAGGATCATAAATTGGATTCTTTAATTCTTCCAATGCCTCTTCTTTGGTGATTTGCCCCGAAAAAATCAGTGTTGATAAATGGGCTTTTCGCTTATCAATTAGAAATTTAGTAGGCAGAATATAACCTTGATAAAACCGTGTAAAAATCGATTCATAATGCTTGCCTCCATAGTCTCGCCAACCCAGCTCGTTTGTAATTACCTCTTTAACCGTTGCTTTTTCATAAGGCATATAATTAAGCAGCGAAATAGTTTCTATTCCCTTCGTTCTGACATAATAATGCTTGAGTCGATTACTAAAAAAGGGGAATGTCTTCAACGGAACGGTGCCAAAAGTTTTGTGTATTGCTTTGATGTTAACATGGTCTGTTTTGCTCCATATCCAATAGGAAGGCAATACAAATTCAGTCACAATATTGGTACCACTGAGAATATATTTTATTCCATGCTGCACCGCGAGCTTATAGAGCGTGCCAATAATGGCATGATCGGTAATGGCTTCAATATCTACCACGGAGGCTTTCAAATAAGCAAGCTGAATGTCTTTGAATTCATTCCAATCCACCACCATCGTATGAAGATCAAAATCCAAACGGGTAATGATATTTTCAATATTCATTACCGAAAGTTCAGAATTCCATCCGTTATCAAAGTGTACAATTAACGGCCGAAGCCCGAGTTTTTTGGCTTGCAATGCGAGATATGTGCTATCCACCCCGCCACTTACCCCTGTTATGCAATCATAGGGTTTGCCTTGCCCTGAGGCTTTAATTTTTTCAACAATCGCTGCTAAGCGTTGTCTTCCTTCTTCTCCTTTAAGTACTTGTTGTTGTTCCGCCTGCTGGTACTGATAATAATAACTACAAATTCCTTGTTCGTCAAAGGCAATACGGGGGTCTGAAATATTATCCATAACAGACAATGCACATTGCTTATAGCCTTTGTCGTGTATTGAGTTTACCATATTACTAGCCCTGCAATTTGGTAAATAATTCTGTACGCAATTCGTCTTGCGAAGGGTAATTTGGCAATATTCCCTTGGTTTTGCCGCGATATACAAAAATACTTCCTGCTGCCACGGCAGATGCCCCCGCCTGAATAGCCAGAGAAAAATCTGCTAGCGCAGAAGCACCACCACAGGCAACAATAGGCACATCCACAGCTTGTGCCACTTGTTCTATCAGGATTGTGTCATACCCGGTGTACCTCCCATCGCGCTCAATAGAATGCAGGATAAGCTCTCCTGCACCCTGATCTTCCATTTTTCGAGCATAGGAAACAGGATCTAATCCAGTACTATCTTGTCCACCGCGCACGTACACCCGCAGCTTTCCAAAAAGATTAGCTTTATAGTCAATCGATACAACTATACTCTGTGAGCCCACCAATGCCGCACCTTTCCTGATCAGATCACTCTGTTCGATAGCCGATGTGCCCAACACCACTTTTTCAAAACCAGCAAAAATAATTTGCTTTATATCCTCTATCGTCATTACTCCGCCCCCATAGCCCATGGGCATAAAAGCCTCCCCCGCTATTTCTGCAATCCTTTTAAAATCGGGTCTACGATTCTTGCGGCTTGCTTCAATATCCAAAAGAAGGAGTTCATCTACTTCTTTTTCGTTAAAGATCTTAACTGCATTTATGGGGTCACCAATATAGGTGGGTTTGGTAAACTGAACAGTCTTATAAAGACCTCCTTCACTAAACAATAATATCGGTATAACTCTTACCCGTCTCATCTGCGCGGTCAATTCAATATTTTTAATAACACGTGACAAAGTTCCCCATCACTTTCATACCAAATCGATGACTTTTTTCCGGATGAAACTGCACACCTACAATATTCTCATGCTCTACACCTGCCACAAATTCATATCCGTGGGTGCAGTGCACAAGTTCATCAGCAGGATTGTTACATGCGAGATGGTAACTATGAACAAAATAAAATCGTGGCATTTCGGTAAAGCCTATAAACAACTTAGAGGACGATTTGAATTGTACATCTGCCCAGCCCATATGCGGAACCTTTAAACGACTATTCAGTTTACTTTTATCAAACGCATTGGTGTACCCATCAATCCATCCCAATCCAGTTTCTGTCCCCTCTTCGCTCCCTTTTGTAAACAGCTGTACCCCCAGACAAATGCCCAATATCGGTACCTTTTCTTCCATCACCTTCTTATTCAATACATCAACAAGCCCAAGATTATGCAAATTTTGCATACCATAGTCAAAGTGACCCACGCCAGGCAAAATCAGCTTAGTGGCTTGCGTAATTACTTCCTTATCATTTGTGATTACCGATTCAAAACCAATCTTTTTCAAAATATTTTTTATTGAAGAAAGATTGCCCGTATTATAGTCAATGATTGTGATCACTTTTCAAAATTTAATTCCTTCTGTGCAAAATATTTAAAATCCTTTGCAGGAAGGTAGCCATTATACTCAAATTTACTTTTTGCTCGGACACACTTAACTTGATCAAGGCTTTTAATAAATTTTGCTGGATTCCCTGCAATTAAACAATATCCACTAGGAAAAGATTTAGTAACAATTGATCCTGCCCCTACAATTGTAAAATCACCAAGAACTACACCAGGCAAAATAATCGCACCCATACCAATCCAACAGTATTTACCTACTCGAATATCTCCAACTAGATGTTTGCTATTATCTTCTAGTACGTGATTACTGCTTATCATCCCAACGTTAGGACCAATTTGTGTATAATCATCAATGAGTATTTTTCCAATTGCTTGAATATAGCAGCCAGGGCTAAGGCCAGGGGAAACTTCTACACCAGCATATACATTTCGCCATCCACCAACTATGTTGCTTGAAAAATGTAGGGGCCAATAAGGGCCGTTATTTACTCCAATAACCTTCTGCATAAACCAAGTAAAGAATGTAATGGGTGTTTGTGTTCCCTTTGTCTCACGGATAAATTTAAAATAAGGTAACCAAAGAAAGACTGGCAAAATTAATTTGTTAAATATTCTTCTAATCATTTTCTCGTATTATCTAAGGAAAAACGAAATGAGAGTATTCCGTAAAAGAAATACATCATAGAATAAGCCACAGAAAATAAAAGTAAGGCAAAGGTATCTGATTTAAAAAAATGAAAACCAAAGTATAAAGAAAGTGAGGTAACTATGATGATTAAAATGTGTAAAATAAAATCTAACTTTTGTTTTCCAACTAAATAAAAATTAAAAGTCAGTGGACTAATCACAAACTTAAAAAAATACATCAGCACAAGACACTGTGTAAAAACACCAGCTTGCCGCCAGTTTTCGCCAAAGAAAAAAGCAAACAGTGACGGTGATAATAATGCGATAATCAGAAACGGAATAATTGAAAAAATAAATAGGTAACCGAATGTTTTCAAAAACAGCGGTCGCAAGGCTGAAGGATTATTACGAAAGGCCTCACTGGCCTTTTGTTTGTAAACTTCTGAAATGGAGCCGCTTATATAATTGATGGGCAACCCTAGAATTTGCCGGCTGCGTGAGAACCACCCTACACTTTGCACACCAGAATATATTGAGAAAATAAACATAGGTAGTTGTTGTGCAAAGTTACTGATTAGTTCTGTGGGAAGCGTATAGAGTGGAAAATTACGATGGGTATGTAGCACCGATTTCATTTCAACTATTGGCATAAAATAAAAAAAATGCGTGCGCCTGAACGAATAAAGCAGCACAGAAAAACTAATGAGGTTACCCACCAAATAGCTGATCACCAACCCACCTGGCCCATTGATCAAAAAACTTAAACCCAAACTAAATAGAATGGTGACCACAGAAGTAACCACCCGTGAAGTTGAGATAACCTTGAACTGACCGGTGCGATTGAACCAGGCAGAAAGCTGAATATTGGCTCCGGTAAATAAAACAGTAACTGGAATAAGGTAGAGCCAGTTTTTTAAAGATGGAGAAGATAAAAGTTTACTTATGAACCCACCCAACAAAAGAACCACCAGCAAGGAAATTGCAGTAAAAAAACCGATGAGGTGAAGGCCAGTCATCAACACTTTTAAGGCTTCTTTATCTTCTTTAGGTATTAGAATCGCATAGTTCAATTGCAAATTTGAAACCACCATCAGCAACATGGAAATACTCATGAACAGACCGAGTATGCCATAATCTGAAGGCGAATAGATACGGCTAAGAATTGGGAAAAACACAATAGGCAATACCTGTGATAGTACCGTGCCCGAGGTAATCATCATTACATTTTTAAGCGACTTATTTTTAATAAGTTTTTTCCAGTTTAGGTAGTCTTTCACATTCATACCTACTGGTGATTGATAAAATAGCGTAATGTAGATTCAATTTCATTGCTTGCTTTGCCTGAAAGTCTGAAACTCGTTTGTAAAAATTTCTGAATTGAAATGTCGAGCTCGAAGGGTACGGTAGTACTAACAGCTTGCTTGCGGGTAAGCTGAATCGTTTTTTGTAGAATAGCTTCTGCTTTATTTTGAACCATCAATGCCATATCCCAAATTGAAGTAGCATGACCTGCACCTATATTATAAATACCATTTCCATGTTCATTCAACAACAAAAGATGGTTTACGGCACGTTCAACATCTTGCAGGCAAACAAAATCACGTACCTGCATTCCATCGGTCTGCAAAGTCATTGTGCCTGTTGCTATAGCTGAGCGACACAAATCATTCACCAATAAAGTCCAACGATCTGCAGTGGGAAAAGCTGGGCCGCCAAACGCATTGGTAAGCCTTAGCACCAGGTTATTCATTCCCTTCTCGTGGCGGTAGCTTAACACATAATCCTCAGCACATTTGTGGGTGATTGCATACGGGTGTACGGGGTGTGTAGGTGATTCTTCATCATAATAACCCTGCAATGGCATGCCATACACGTGTGCCGTAGAAAAATAAATAAACTGCTTTATACCCGCCTTGTACGCGCGATCTAGCCACTGCCAGGTTTGTGTAATGTTTACATCAATAGCTTTTTCAGGATACTTTACACAATCATTCTCATTTAATGCAGCCAAGTGGATAAACACATCAAACACGTTCAAACTATCAGGATTTTGTGCAAATACATCAGGGTGTGCGACTGTCATTCCAGTGGGTAACACTAGGCCTGGTAATGAATTAGCCTGACGAGAAAGAGCTGTTACGGTATGGCCATTCGCTGCAAGATATTTTGATAGCCTGCCACCCACATACCCAAGTCCACCAGAGATGATGATATTCATGTCCAGGTGTACTTAATATAATCGTTTTCCAAGGGAAGGTTTTCTGCTTCGGTAGGATCATGCGGTATGCTGGCAATATTTAGTAGCATGTTTTCGCTTTGTCCTTTTCCATAAAAGGCAGTCCATATTCCTGGCGGGATGGTAAGACGCTGATAGGAATGAGGTGATAAAGTACATTCAAAAAAATTGCCTTTGGTTAAGCTGTTCACGCGATCGTCAAACAAAACAAATCCGATTTCACCCACCGGAACGATGAGGTTCAACACCATGCGGGTGTGCTTCTTCCATCCTTTTCGTTTTCCGGTCAGCACGTTGGAAAAATAGGCTTCACCAAACGAAACGAAAGCCGGGTCGGTAGCTTTTAAGGCATGAAGAACATTTCCATTATCGGTCGGGATTATTTTTAGCGGAGTTAACAGTACTCCTTCAAATGAAGTTACTAACGAGTCCATGCAAGCTCTTTTTGAGATGCGAGTGAAACATATTCGTCAATCTGTGATTCAGTGAACGTTTTCATCTCGCTGGCATCGCCATAAAACCGCGAATACCAAGAGGCTGTGAAGGAGGCTGTTTGCTGAAAATCGAGGACAGGCCACCATGCCAGCAAAGAATTCGCTTTCTCGCAGGATAACTTCAACAGTCCGGCTTCGTGAAATGGTGCCCCTTCCGTGTGAATCCTTTCATGGTCGCCTTTAAAATTCCAATTTTTACCAATTGCATTTAAAATTTGTTCAACCGAATACACCTGATCGGAAGGAGGACCAAAGTTGAATGGCTCGCCATGCAATTGGTTATTTTCTGCCAAGTGCTGGCCGGTAACAAGATAGCCGCTCAATGGCTCCAGCACATGCTGCCATGGGCGGGTTGAGTCAGGATTGCGAATAACAACCGGCACACCCTTGGCCCATGCCCTAATACAATCTGGTACCAATCGCTTTTCGGCCCAATCGCCACCGCCAATTACATTGCCAGCGCGCACGGAAGCCAGTCGAATATGGGTGCTGTTCTTAAGAAAAGAATGATAATAGGAATAAATCAATATTTCGGCAGCGGCTTTGGAGGCGCTATAAATATCCTTTCCCCCCAACCGGTCGATTTCGCGGTAGCCATACAGCCACTCCACATTTTCGTAACACTTATCACTGGTAATAAGTATTACCTGACAGGGTCGCTGGAGCTCACGCGCAGCTTCCAATAGGTGTACTGTTCCAAGCACATTCGTAGCAATTGTGCCGACAGGGTCAGTATACGAAGTGCCAACGATGGGTTGGGCGGCTAAATGGAAAATGAAATCAGGCTGAACCGACTGAACAATACTTTTTACTTTTTCAAGATTGCGTACATCGGCTACCTGATGGGTCACCATCTTATGAAGCTCGAGCGCTTCAAACATAGACGGTTTTGTAGGAATGTCAATAGAAAGCCCATAGACCTGCGCACCAAGTTGGTGCAGCCAAACAGATAGCCATGAACCTTTGAACCCGGTATTGCCGGTGACCAATACTTTTTTTCCTTGATAGCTATTCTTAAACACGGTTGTAATGGGTTACCAGTTTTTCCATTTCGCCTCTCCTTTCAGCCAGAGGTCATTCAGTTCGTTCTTATCGCGCAGCGTATCCATCGGTCTCCAAAAGCCATGGTGCTTAAAGGCCATCATCTGATTATCCTTCGCCAATTTTTCCATGGGCTCTCGCTCAAAAATAGTAGCATCGCCTTCTATATAATCAAACACCTCTGGTTGGCACACAAAAAAACCACCGTTGATCCAGGAGCCATCACCTTTCGGTTTCTCGATAAATGCGTTCACTTCGTTTTGGCTATTCGTATTCAGTGCTCCAAATCTACCGGAAGGCTGCACAGCGGTAACGGTCAGGTGCTTTTTATTCTTCTGATGGAAGTTGACCAACTCATTAATATTAACCTCACCTACTCCATCGCCATAAGTGAGCATAAAAGGATTGCCTTCGGTGTAGGCCTTAATGCGTTTGACACGTCCTCCTGTGAAAGTGTCCTGCCCGGTATCAATCAACGTAACTTTCCATGGCTCGGCATGGCTGTTATGAATTTGGGTAGTGTTGGTTGAGAAATCAATGGTGATATCGGAATGGTGTCTATAATAGTTGGCGAAATATTCTTTAATCACATACCCCTTATATCCCAGGCAAATAATGAATTCATTATAGCCATAATGCGAATAGATTTTCATGATATGCCATAGGATAGGCTTACCCCCTATTTCAATCATGGGCTTTGGCTTTATTTCGGTTTCCTCACTTAAGCGAGTTCCAAATCCGCCAGCTAAAATAACTACTTTCATTTTATCTTATTGGTGAATATTCCCGATACTACGAATAATAGCCATAACCATTTTTTGACTTACCGTAGCCATTACCGTAACTGTAGCCATAACCATAACCGTATCCTGGGCCTGATTTATAAATGTCGTTTAGCATCAGGCTTATCTTAACTAATCTACCACTTTCATAATACTCCTTTACGGAAGAAAGTAATTGCTTCGGGGTGTAATTTTGGCGCACGATAAAGATCGTATGATCGGCATAAGCAGAAAGGCTAAGCGCATCGGTGACGATCGCCATAGGTGGTGTGTCAATGATTATGTAATCAAAATTTAACTTTGCCTCCTCTAAAAACTTCCCGATCCTGGCACCCAACAAAAGTTCTGCTGGGTTGGGAGGCACAGGACCCCCACTCACCAAAAACAAATTTTCCTGCTCTGTTGATTGAACTACTTCCTGAAAAGTAGCAAGGCCGGCCAGGTAGTTACTCAGCCCAACAGCGTTGTTTAGATTTAACGAATCAAATAGTTTGGGGCGCCTCATATCTGCACCTACAATCAAGGTGCGCTTACCTGTCATGGCTACTACCGAACCCAAATTTATGGTAGTGAATGTTTTACCTTCACCGCTGATTGAACTGGAAATCAAGATGACAGATTTTTCCTTTCCCTCCAAGAAATAATTAAGGTTGGTTCTAAGTGCTCGAAAAGATTCGGCCACTGCAGACTTAGGGTTTTTCGATACCACCAAAATATCCTTGGACTCCTTATGGCCGATTCCCCCAATAAAGGGTATTCTCAGTACCTTCTCAATATCTTCTTTTGATTGCACCCTGGTATTTAAAACCTCCATTAAAACAAAGGCTGACAGTGGCACTAAGAGCCCAAGAAAAAAAGCGATGATGTAGTTCCGCCCCGTTTGCGGTGAAGTGGCTCCGCCCGCTCGCATTGGATGATTTACAACGACTATATCAGTAGAACTGGATGCTCTCGATATGCTCGCCTCTGATTTCTTTTGAAGTAAAAACACGTAGAGATTCTCAAGCAGCGAGTACGTTCGTTTAATGGAAATATATTTTCGTTCAGCAGACGGCAGAAATCTGAGTTGGCTTTCCGTAGCTTCTATTTGCTTTTCCAAATAATCATTTTTTATCTTCTCGGTAACAGTCAGGTTTCTCACCGCTTCGGTAAGACTTCTCTTTATTTCTGTGAGTCTCTTCCTACTCCCAAGAACTAACGGGTTTTCAAGCTTACTGGTACCTGAAAACATTTTCATTTGAATCTGAATATCTACCATTTGCCCCACTAACGAACTCAAAAGCTGATCTTGAACCCCCACTGAACTAGGAGCAATAACCGGATCAACGTTTTCATTTTTATTGATGTAGTCAGCCAAGTATTCAAAATAGTTTTTTCGAATTAAAAAATCTGTTTTCTGGAGCTCCAGAACTTCCAATTTTACAACCAATCGGTTCACCTCTTCTTTATTACTGGTAGCTACATTCTTTCCTTTAAATAATTCCATTTTCATCTCCACACGTTGTAAGGAATCACTTATGTCTTTCAATTGGTCACCAATAAAATCGATGGTGCGCGATGCGGTCTGGTTTTTTTTCTCAAGATCATACAACTGATAGCGATTGATCAACCCATTTAAAAAATCGATATCCTTTTCCGGATTCGATCCACTCAGGGAGAGATTAACGACACCCGAACCTTCTTCAGCCCATTCGGCAGATAACCGGCTAACATACGAACCAGCCAACGAAGACGGTGCTTGGAAAAGGACAATAAAAGATTCGTTCAGGAACGATTCACCCACATCGCTTCTGTTAATCTTTAATTTAAGACCTTGATATTCAATTATATCACCAAATCTAAATGTGCTTTTTGTTCTTACTGAATCAGCTGATCCTCCATTTGAAAAAAGCTGAAACTCGTTTTTAGTAAGCATCATAAAATGAAACTTCTTGTTATCAATTCCATTTCGATCGATAACCGTAACGGTAGCGGGTAGAATGGGATAGGTTTCTGTTGTTAAGAAATTCCCTTCCCTGTAAAAACTAATCTCAAAATTCAAATCTTCCAGTACCCTTTGTATAAGAGGGTACGACTTGATAATATACAGCTCGTTAAGATAGTTTCGATACGGATCAATGAGTGAGTTCTTATACAAAAGTTCTGCTCCTCCAGTTTCCTCGGTTTCCTTTATAAGAATAGAAGCAGATACCGGAAAAATTCTAGTGGCATATCGGTTGCGAAGAAATGCCACACTAAAAAAAATCAAAATAGAAATAACAACCCAATACCAATATCTTATTGTGTGATATAAAATTCTCTTATAATCCAACGAAAAACCTGAAGCGTTCTGTTCGTTTGCAATCGTATCTGAGCTATTGATAGGCACGTTACTATTAGTTTCTAAGCGTTAAAATTAGCACTAGCAGCGTCAGCGAAGAAAGCACCAACGCAAAGTTTTGCCCGAAATATTTACGGTAAGATCGCTGCTTTAGTGCGGGCACGATGATCACATCATTTTGATGAATATAATAATACGGTGAATTAATAAACTCTTCTTTAAGTAAATCGATATACTGAACAGAAGTCTCACCGTTTACCTGCCGTATCAATTTTAGGTTAGCCCGATCCGCTAGTTCTCCGAGACCACCGGCCCACCCAATTGCTTCTAACATGTTAACTCGATTATTATTTAAGACAATAGTCCCCTCTTTTGCCACTTCCCCTAAAATTGTAAATCGAAAGTTCAATAACCTTACCTTCACCACGGGAGATTCTAAATATTTTACTGCTATTTTTTGGAGCTGATCTTGTATCTCAAAAACTGAAAGGCCGCTTATTTTTACCTTTCCAATAAAAGGAAAAGGAATCTCTCCGTTTTGATCTACTAATTCACCTAAAAGCAAAGCCCCAACTACCTGAGCACCAACATTTTGGTTTGTATGATTTTGATTTAAAAAATCAAAATCTTTAGGAGTCAAGCTTTCAAATCGAACAGAAACAATATCTTCTGGCTGCACCTTATACTCCGGCAGTGTTACTGTGTATTTTCTTATTATCGTATCCTTAGGAAGATCCGTTTTGTTTACATCACCCTTCTGTAGGTAAAGGAACTTTTTATTCGAAACGCAAGAAGATAAAGCAGCCAACACGACAACAGTGTACAGATATCCTTTGAAAAACTTTACCATCTTTAGAGTTTCTGACTGCTTTTAGCTTTAAATAACCCCCAAATGTAGGGTTTTTGTATATTATACCCTTGCCAACCTGAAAATAGTTAAACTCCCTACCTCCGCACTCATCACTACTTCTCTCATCTACTTTCTCAACAATTCCTGGAACTTCGGCTCCCCCATCCCACCGCTTGGTAAATTCCTCGATCCCTTTCATGGCTTCTGGAAAAATGCCCAAACCTCTGCCGTATATTCGGAGACGATTTCCATACCCGGACTAAAAGACAAAGTGACCATCTACTACGACAGTGCTTTGGTGCCTCATATTTATGCTGCGAATGACGAAGACTTGTATGCCGCACAGGACTACATCACCGCTAAAAACAGATTGTGGCAAATGGATTTTCAAACCCATGCCGCAGGTGGACGGATCAGTGAAATAGTGGGCAAAACCATAGTAAAGAAAAAAGGAATAAAGCGCTTTGTAAATAGTATCTCTACTTGGGCAATTAATTACTCATTCAAAATAAAAGTTCTAAAATTTTCGCGAGAGATAACACTAAATTTTGCGTTGTAGGCCTTTTGAAAAGATGCAGGTATTTTATTCCTGCCGTTATCTTTCCACTTCAATTCAAAGCAGGTTATTTCTCCATTTTTCTCTTCCACAAAATCAATTTCTTGTTGCTGCACATTTCGCCAAAAATAGAAGTTTGCTATAATGTTGCTATACTCCGCACGCTTCATGCGTTCGGCAATTAAAAAATTTTCCCACAAGGCTCCTTTATCTTGCCGAAGGTTTATAGGATTCAGGTTTGCTAACAACATATTGCGAATGCCATTATCCCAAAAATAAATTTTTCTATTATTTTTAATTTCATTGCGCATATTTCTGCTAAAGCTTCTTAATCGAAAAATGATGAATGCTTTTTCAAGTAAATCCAAATACGTAATGATAGTTGTCTTATCTACTTGTAACAATTGAGCGAGTTCATTGTAAGACACCTCATTGCCAACTTGAAGTGCCAAGGCTTGAAGTAGTCCTTCTAAAAGTTCAGGCTTTCGAATAGTGGCCAGCGCAAGTATGTCTTTATACAAATAACTTTCGGTAAGCTCCTGCAATACTTTTTGTTCTTTACCCGTATTATTAATAACATCCGGATACATACCGTAAATTAAGCGATGCTCCAACTGTTTTTCGCCTTCGACAAAACCAATAGAAGTCTCGAGTTCCTGCCAACTGATGGGATATAATTGATACTCCCATTTTCTTCCCGTAAGCGATTCGTTAGTTTGATTACTTATTTCTAATGCGGATGAACCACTCACAATTAACTGCACACTTTTAAACTGATCGGTAATCAATTTTAGTGTTAATCCGATGTGCGGTATTCGTTGTGCTTCATCAATAAAAACAATAGTATGGTTGCCTATGATTTGTTTCAATCGAAAGGTGTCCGGTTGATTTAGTAAAGATCGTACTGATGAATCATCTCCATTTAAAAAAAGATACTCTTTATCGGATAGGATTTTTTGTACCAAGGTAGTTTTACCTACTTGTCTTGGCCCGAGTAAAATGATGGCTTTTCCTCCAAAAAAATCGTTTTCTATTGCTTTTTGAATCGCTCTGTTTAGCATTTTTATAGGATAGTCACCAAATATAGTATGTTTTTGGTGAATATAGTCTCTGAAAAGATATATTTATCAGAGAATACGCCTAAATACCATCCCTGTGCTCGATCATTCGTTGTTCTTCCACCAAAACAAAAATGTGGGCATCTCTAAAAACTCCGCCCACCCTTCTCTCCCGATAGCTATCGTCATGGAGGAAGGGATTGGTTGAGGTGAAGAAAACAAAGGTTTTTAGAGTTGCCCATGTAGGCGTTGAAGAGCGGCACAACCACCTTCTTTTTTGCGGGCGCTCCACTGGCGCATGACCGATTGCATCTGAAGGAAGGGTTCAAACTCCCGCTTCAACAGCAACTCGTTTACTTTCTTCTCTTGTCGGCTCTTGGTATAAAATACAAACCACTTTTTTTCCATGCATCACATTGGCCAGCAAGTGAGATAAAGTTCAAAAATTTGATGTGGATACTATTACGAAATTGTTAGGTTTGTCATTGAACCCTTCTACCCATGAAACTAGTAAAGCTCGCCAGCTCGCTCCTGATCACTATTTCTCTCATCTATTTTCTAAACAATTCCTGGAACTTCGGCTCCCCCATCCCACCGCTTGGTAAATTCCTCGATCCCTTTCATGGCTTTTGGAAAAATGCCCAAACCACTGCTGTAGATTCGGAAACGATTTCCATACCCGGACTAAAAGACAAAGTGACCATCTACTATGACAGTGTTTTGGTGCCCCACATCTATGCTACCAATGACGAAGACTTATATGCCGCACAGGGCTA
>Ga0226658_10000039_pt1 | contig 46214 bp, 43 predicted proteins | sample OliLak19BULKMAT1_FD_169091 | JGI IMG/M metagenome (GOLD analysis project Ga0226658, IMG submission 169091) | Freshwater microbial mat bacterial communities from Lake Vanda, McMurdo Dry Valleys, Antarctica - Oligotrophic Lake LV.19.BULKMAT1 (v2)... | ecosystem: Environmental > Aquatic >... | reverse complement strand
TTTTTGGCCCGGCTCCAATCAAACCAGCGTGGCAATAACTAGCGCAGGAAAGCGTGCTTCCCGTTTTGGTTTTCAAGGGGAAGAAATACCCATGTTGCCGGCCACCAAAAAGGAAGTCACTCTTTTGAACGATTTGTTGTCTACCAAAAGCTGGAAAATCGATGCCTTTATGCTGCAAGATGCCTCCGAAGAAAATCTGAAGAAAATCAACAATCCCCAAATTCTTCATATTGCCACCCACGGGTTCTTTTTGAATGACGTTGATCTAAGTGATGAACTGGAAAGTAATGAAGAATCTCAACTGGTAAAAAATCCATTATTTCGTTCGGGGATACTACTAGCGGGTGCGGGCGTTCAACAAAACAGCTCGCCAGAAGATGGAGTGCTAACTGCCTACGAAGCCATGAATCTTGCTTTGGACAATACAGAATTGGTGGCCTTGTCTGCCTGCGAAACAGGGTTAGGTGAAGTGCGGAATGGTGAAGGGGTATACGGATTACAGCGCTCCTTCTTGGTAGCCGGGGCACGTACAGTGATTATGAGCTTATGGCAAGTAGATGATGATGCTACGCAAGAACTGATGAGTAGTTTCTACACCAAGTGGATCAGCGGTGTAGATAAGTTTCAAGCATTTAGGGCGGCTCAATTGGAAATCAAAGAAAAATATACACTACCCTTTTATTGGGGAGCGTTTGTGTTGATTGGAAATTAAACTACAAATTGAACTTAATTGATTAAGATTTTATGAATTGTAGAACTTACTGCGTATTGGTAGCCGCAAGTCTCTGTTATTTGAGCGCGGAGGGGCAAACAAAACCAGGTACCACTCCTGCTGCACCTGCCCCGGTAGATTCCATGGTCTACTACGGCAACACCAAAAAGCCAGCAATTAGTGATCCGGGCGTGGTTGAATATGCGCCCACTATTCAGGCAGATGGGCGGGTACTCATTTTTGAAGCTCAAAACGGAAAGGCGTTCAACCTATTTCAAACAACTATCGAAGCAGGCAAATGGGGCAAGCCGCAATCGCTTACAAAAATTAACGAGGCGAGTGATTCGGCATTATTAATTGGAGGCCCGAGTCTTAGTTTTGACGGCAATGAACTTTACTTTTTCAGAACCGTTGGGGCACAGTCCAACTCAGAGATATTTTTATCAACTCGCCAAAAAAGCGGTTGGAGTACGCCCGAACCATTGGGACTGCCGATCAATACCAGTGGGTATGAGGCTTTTCCTTCCATCAGCGCAGATGGCAACAGCCTTTATTTTGTAAGAGTAAATGATGAGGGCCCTTCTTCCAAAGAATTGAAAAAAGAAAATAGTTTTTGCTTGAGCATTTTCAAGGCGACTAAGGACGCGTTTGGGAAATGGAACAATCCAGAAAAACTTCCGTGGCCGATCAATCAAGACTGTGAAAAAGCCCCACGGATTATGGCCGATGGCCGAACGCTCATTTTTAGTTCGAACCGCCCAGGCGGAAAAGGTGGTTATGACATGTATCAATCCAAGTTGACAGATCTTGGCGAGTGGGGCTTTCCCCAAAGCTTGGCATTTGTGAATACAGATAAAGACGATCAACTGCCCTGCATTTCTGCCGAAGGCGATTTGATGTACTACACGTACAACAATACTGATATTTATTCTGTGGTAATACCCCCCTCGCTGAGGCAGTTTATGAATAATATTGTTCAAGGCTTTATCACTGATGCCGATTCTAAAAGCGGACTGGGTGCCGAAATTGTAGTGACGGATGCGCTTACTTCAGAAGTGGTGATGAAAACAGAAAGTAACCCGGACGATGGGCGGTATACGGTGGTGTTGCCGGTTGGCAGAAGTTTTAACCTAGAGTTTCGAAAATCAGGTTTTTCCAGTTACACCTATCCATTAGACATCCGAGCAAAGAAAAAATACGAGGAGATTACCGCAAATGTCAGTCTATTTAAAACGGTTCGTTTTTCCGTCAATGTAAATGACCGAGAGCTTTTTGAGCCACTCTTGGCAGAAGTGAAAATAAAAGAAAAAGGACAGAGCAATTTTATTGAAGACAAAAAGACAAATGTTAAGACAGGTAGGCTAACGGTAGATTTGCCGTTGGGCAAGGATTATGAAGTAATTGTAAGCTCAATGCACTTTAAAAGCGAAATAATAGAATTCAATGTTTCAAGTTTGGTGATTTACCGCGACTTCGAAAAGTATGTGGAATTGCAGCCGGAAAAAATAAGCGTTGCTTTGAACGTGGCTGACTTGGTCAATAACTCCAAGGTAAAGTCTAAAGTATTGATTCGGAATAAAAGTAGAGAAGGGGAAGTTATTGAAGTAGAGGGGAACCAAATGGTGTCATTGCGGGCGGGAGATCGGTACGAAGTGGAAGTAACCTCCGATCAAGGCTATGCCTTTAACTCTACAGCAATTGACCTAACCTCGGGTAAAGTCAATAGTATTGATGTAAAGTTGATGAAACTAGAATTGAACGCGCAACTGGCATTGAAGGATATAAATTTCGAGTCAAACTCTGATAAGCTTTCAGATGTATCTTTTACTGAATTGCAGCGCGTAGTTGATTTGATGAAACAAAACCTTTCACTAAAAGTAGAAATTGCCGCTCACACCGATGATGTGGGGTCAGAAACTTATAACTTAATACTTTCTAATAAGCGTGCAAAAAGTGTTATGAACCACCTCATTCAAAATCAAATTCCGTTAGATCGATTTACTCCAAAAGGACACGGTGAAACACAATTCAAACTTAAAAATGATACGGAAGAAAACCGTGCCGCAAATCGCAGAGTTGAATTGAAAATCCTAAGTATTTGATACCTATGAGGCGCTTCGTTTTAATTATCGTGCTGTTATTACCTGAATACGTTTCAGCTCAACGTATAAAGTTCAGAGATCTTTTTCCGTTGCTTGCCACTTATTCGCCCGATCGGCAAAAAAATGAACTTAAAGAGTTCATCATGACGGAACTCGATCATCCGAATGCCAATTTGCGCCTTGCAATTTTATATTCTAACAACTACAAAAATGCCGATCCTTTAACTGAGTATTCTTATGCACTGGCAAATGCAAATCAGGCAAAAATTCGTTATCTGAAAGCGAGGCAAGTCGTGGATGCACGCGAGGCAAACCGAAATGAAGAGTACTATGCACCACTTTATAAGATGTTTGATGCCAAGGGAAAACCCGCGATTGAGTTTCCCGTCATTGCGGCCAAAATGAACGAGGCCTACGATTCAGCAAATTTGTTTCTCACCAAAATCCCCCCGATTTACAGCTCATTTACTAAAAGCGTAAACTTTTATGATCAATCAGTAATTATATTTTCCGCCATTACGAAAGAATTTACTTCTTCCGAAGACCTGTACCTGATGTCCAATGAGTCGGTGGATATGCGATTCTCAAAACTCAAGCAGAATTATGACTCTAGCATTATTTATTTGAATAAGTATTTGGCATTGATAAAGGAATACCCAATCAACGGCCATAAACCATCTTACAAGGTAAAGCCCATAGTTACCTATCGTTTGGACGGACTACTGACCAACATCAATTTTTTGACGGATAATATAGAATTGTGGGATTACAGTGAATGGGTGAATCAGGTTCGCAAAAAAGTAAATATTGATGTAACCGATTTACGCAAAAAATTGATCATCGCGAACGAGAAAATGGATGACGCCTCTACCAAGATTGGAAATTCATTTGGGCCTACGTTTCCATTAGTTGTAAAAGTGGATAAGCAATTGGCCTTTCACTTAAACAATTTAGATCGCCAGTCAGTGGCACTTTCATTACTGGAATACAAGTCGCTCAAACAAGAGCTTGATATCCAAAACAAGTCAAAATCTTTAGACACCACTTTTACTAACCACAACGCAGCGGTGATCAGCCAATTGATCTATTCGAATCGGAAGGCAGATACTTTGGTGAGGGACTTTAAAGACCGTGTGACTATTTCGAAGGTGAACAAGCACAAAGATTTTGTAGAGAAATTTTATGGCGGTTTGCCCGGTCTTGAAAAATACGCAATCGCCCAGCAACAGGTCATCAATAACGGCTTTGCAGAGGATCAACAAATACTGCAGAACAACGTGGTTAACCTGAATACCGCAGATCAAATCCTAACAAATAAAGAAGGCGCAATAAAAAGCGGTCGCTTTTCCATCCCACTGATACTACAAACGACCACTCCAGAAGCGCTAGATCAGGGGCTATTGATTACTAAGTTCAACCGCAAAAATCCAGACGGCAGCGCCTATGTGGCTGGTATTTTCAAGCCAGACAAAAAGAAAAACTTAGTTAGCACATATTTGGTAAAAGTAAACCCTGACGGCAAACCTGGTTGGTTTAAGGAAATCAATATTTCCATTGACAGCGCTGTTCAAGCGGACGCCAATTCATTTTTAGGTCCAATTGTGCTGACCCAAGAAGGCAGTGCATTTGTGATCCATTCCGTGCACCTCACGCGCGGGGATGTAGTCAACACATTTGTGTATTTAAATGAAAAGGGAGAAGAGAAGTTGAAAAAAAGATTGGAGAACAAATCGTACCCGAGGGAATTGCTGTACGCAGAAAAAAGTAACTCCTTTGTACTGTTTCTAAAAGGCACTCAAGCAAAAGAAAAATACAATTTACCTGAACCCGTTGACGCGATTGGTGTAAACGTGCTGGGGGAAATCACGTGGAAAAAAGAAGGGCTCGTTTTAACCGGAACACTGAATGACGTGATTAGTCTTTCTGATGGATACTTGTTAGCCGGAAATTATTTTTCCTTAAATGATCAAAACGGTAAAGAGATAAAAACCAAAAGCAGCAGTGGAGAGTGCAGCCCTTACGTAATAAAATTGAGCGAACGGGGCGTCTTGATCTTTTCCAAGCCCATTCCTACCACCACAACTTTCTTTTTACACCGATTGACGAAAATCAATGACATGTCAATTCATTTGTTAGGGCATGCGGAGACCATGGAGGCGGGTTTGGGAAGTTCATTGAAGCCAGCAGAAAAAGTGCTACACATTATGACCAATAAATTGGGTCAACTAATTTTCTCCAACTATTAATGTCAACGAACCTGAGCCAATCTCCATACCTGAAAACAAATTTTAGCCAGTCTGCATTCGGCTACAGCCATCAGTAGGTCTAATGGGCTCAAAGCTGGGAAGATCAAACACGGATTTGCTGCGCCAAAGTCAAACGCTGAAATAAAGTTTGAAATCAAAATATTGGCATTGCCCCCGGTCAAATTTTTTCTTCTCAGGGTCAATTCCATAATTATTTTTGGTTGCGCTATGGCTTGCCGTGGAGCAGCAAAGTATAATGTGGGCTGAAAACGCTGGGAAGTTAATGAAGAAAGAGCAATGCAATTACCAGTTTCCGGTTGCCAGCCACAAAAGGGGAGTATGCGAAAATGTAAGTATATTTGACTTCAGAAATGGTAATTCTTAAATTATAAATCCAAAATTATTATGGCCTTTACACTTCCCGCGCTTCCTTATGCATTCAATGCACTGGAGCCACACATCGATGCACGCACCATGGAAATCCATCACGGCAAACATCACAATGCCTATGTCACTAACCTAAACAATGCGTTGGCCGGCAAGCCAGAAGAAAATTTAAGCATTGAAGAAATCTGCAAGAATATTTCGAAACATCCCATGCCTGTTCGAAACAATGGGGGCGGGCATTATAACCATAGCTTATTCTGGACGATTATGGGGCCGAACGCTGGCGGTATTCCTACGGGTGCTTTAGCAGATGCGATCAACTCTGCCTTCGGGAATTTTGATGAATTCAAAACCAAATTCAATGCTGCGGCCACCACCCGTTTTGGCTCGGGTTGGGCTTGGTTGATAAAGGATGCTGCCGGAAAACTAGTTATTAGTTCAACTCCTAATCAAGACAACCCTTTAATGGACGTTGCTGAAGTGAAAGGTACCCCTATTATTGGATTAGATGTTTGGGAACATGCTTACTATCTTAACTACCAAAACAGACGGCCTGACTATTGTACTGCTTTTTGGAATGTTGTGAATTGGGATGAAGTTGCAAAGCGGTTTGCATAGTTGATAACCCACCATAAAAAAAGGACTGGTATAACGCCAGTCCTTTTTTTGTAGTTAACTAGGAAATCAATTTTCAAGTACTTCCACCTCTACCCGTACATTCCTTCTGGCAAGTTGGCCATCCCCGTCATACAACATCCGATCTCCACCCCACCCTTTCGTCTCAACCCGAAGCCCATCAATGCCCTGGGAAATTAGCCACTCCTTAATGACCTCAGCACGAGCACCCGACAACTCTTTGGCAGAACCTGATTCCGTAACAGCTGCCTTAGGGCTAACATTAAAGAAATCTTTCTCAGGGCCAATAAAAATGATTTTTCCTCTCCCCTTCCCGTTGGTATGTCCATGAAGTTTCAATCGATAGCTAGGATTCTCCTGCATCATTTGTAATAACTTATTCAGTTCATATTTTGATTCTGGGATCATCACAGCCGCATCATTATAAAAATAAACATTATAAAGAGTGGCGATGTCACCTCTTACCATTCGGGAAAGATCAAACTTGATCATGTAAAAATTACCTATGAGATCAATGTCTTCTTGCAGTGTATCTGCTTCGGTGTTCAGATAATTCATTTCATGTTGAATCTTTCGATAACCAAAAGAACTGCCAATCAGGGTAAGCTTACCAGATTTGCTTTTTGGATCGGGCAGCGTCAAATAAGAATTAGCCTTCATCTTCGCCAAAAGTTTACTTCGCTCGGTATCGATCACTTCCACTTCTCCATCCAATACTCTTCCATTAGCCGCATTGTATAAACTAAAAAATGCCTGTGTGTTCTTTAAAGTCTGGGGAAGATAGACAGGATTAGCCTTTGAATTAGCGACAACTTCTGTGACGACTGCGGGTGTTGTAACAACTGGCTCAGTATCTGGAATAATTTTAACAGGCTCACCTTGCTTCTTTTCAATAGGCTCCTCTAACATCTTATCCGCTGGCTGCTCAACTTTCTTTTCAACTTTTACCGCCCCGTCTTTTTTTATAGGCTTTTCGGTGGCTACCACATCAACTTTTTGTTCAGATCCGTCTTTAATAATTCGAACCCAGGCCTCGCCAAAGCCATCTTCTTTTCTGGCAGTGAGCATATTTTCAATTGATTCGGAGAAGTCTGTGTAGTAATCGAGGTACACGTAAATCATTTTGCGTTGGCCGTCAATGCCAAACTTCGCATGTTTACCTGCCTGATTCAGCTTTGCGGCATATTTGATAGCAAATCCTTCTTGATTGAACAAGTAAGCAGCCACCACAACATAGTAGCCCTTTTGTAATTGGCTGGTGTCGATAGCCACAGGAACGGCAATCGAAGAATGTGACAATGCGAATAGAAAAAACGCAATGGTGCAGATTCGTGCCATGTAATTTTTATCGTTTGGTTAATGCAATATTGTATAATTATTAGGATTTGGCAACATTTGAAGGGTTTTATTCCCCTGATCATCAAAATTTGGCATGTAATAATTTTAGCTTTTCTAGCAGAAATCCAAGTCCGTAGCCAGCCAACTGGACTAAAGCAGATGGAATGGTAAGGAACGATACCGCTATGTCGCGGGTCGAAATAAAACAATCAAAGCCGATCAAAAGGAAATAAATAAGAAAGGAAGCCCCAATTACCACAGCCAAATTTAATTTGAATAGACCAACAACGGGTATCACACAGATTCCTATGAAGAACAAAGCGGGAAACCAATGTACCAGTTTTACTTCACCTTTATGCACCTCTCCAATTAATGCCCTTCCCTTTCCAAAGTTAAAAACCTGCTGAAAAAATTGAAGAAGGGTTGCCCTTCGTTTATGGAAGACATATGCTTCTGGTATCAAAACAACTTTCATATCAAGCTTTTTCATCCGAATGCTCAATTCGATGTCTTCAGCAAACCGATCAAAACGAAAGCCACCTGTTTTCTTAAACGTCTTTTTGCTCAACCCCATATTGAAACTTCTAGGCTGATATGCTCCTATCATTTTAGTGCCACCCCGTATTCCACCCGTGGTAAAAAATGAAGACATGGTATACGCCATGGCTTGCTGAAGTGGTGTGAAGTTTTTATGCCCCCTATCTGGGCCGCCCCACGCATCCACCTGTGAACCGTCCAAAAACTTATTGACTGATTCAAAATAGGTGGCCGGCAATATGCAATCACTATCGAAAACCACCAAGTAATCGCCAATTGCTTTTTCAAAGCCAAAATTGCGGCTCGGGCCTGGTCCTGAATTAGCCTTAAAAAAATAGTCAATACGAAGTTTTTCTTGATATTTTTCCACAACCGAGCGACAATCAATAGATGAGCCGTCTTCTATTACAACCACTTCAAAATTCTTATAGGATTGAGAAACCAAGCTGTTGAGCAGCTCGTCCATTTCTTCCGGGCGGTTAAACACCGGTATGATGACGGAATATCTTGGAGCAGTCATTTGTTAGCCTGCAAAATACTACTTCTAGACATTTTTTACGTGCAACGTCCAACTATCATCATAGTAAATACCGCCCGCATCGACCATTTCCCGGACCACGTCAATAAAAAGTTCACGATCTTTTGGTGCCACTTGGATTTCCAGTTCTTCCGGGGACAACGCCCTTTGCGTAAGCAAATACACAATCTGTTCTTGATAGTCAATAATAGCGGTGCTGCTAATTTTCTTTCTCTTTTCTAAGCACACATCGCACACTCTGCACTGTCTCAAACTTTCCTCATCAAAGTATTCTTGTATAACGCACATTCTACATTGATGTGTTTGTTCCGCATAGCGAATAATTGATTCGGTTTTTTTAACGTGAAGCTTTCGCCTCGCCTCCATGGCAATTCTATCAATCGGAAGCCGGTCAGCATCCTGTCGTGGCAAAACAAAAGTGATCCGTGCGTTATCGACAGTTGGCTCATAGTTCAGAAGCTGAAGCTCGTGTAGCTGTTTTAATTCCAATGTCAATTCAGGCAATGACTTTTTTAGCGCGTTGGCCAATTGCGTTTCCGATATCGTTACAAAATCGGAGTACAATTCGCCCCCATACAATCGCAGCGCCATCTTTATGAGTGGGTCAAACCTTGCATGCGCCACTTGGAACTCGTATATCTTTTTTTTGTCGATTGAAAAATGAACACGCGAAGGGCGGTAAAAACTCTCGTTCAATAAAATCAGACCCAACTCTTCCAGTTTCTTTAGTGCGGGATAAACCGCAGAAGGTTTTAAAGAAAACTTTTTGCTGAAAAGTTCCAACTCAAAATCAAAACTCTCTCCTTGGCTACTGCCAACAGCCAACTGAAAATGATTGGCCAACGCTTGATAGATTTTTCTGATATATTCCAAGCTGGGTTGTGACTGCTCCACTTTGTGGCGGAGAGATTGTGCATCCACCTCATGAAAAATAAGGATGGCGTATGATTTTTTTCCGTCTCTTCCCGCGCGTCCGGCTTCTTGGTAGTACGATTCGATATCCTCCGGCAAATCCATGTGGATGACACATCGTACATTAACTTTGTTGATCCCCATGCCAAACGCGTTGGTGGCTACCATAACCCGGCATTGATCCGTTAACCATTCTTTTTGTCGCAGAGAGCGTTCCTGATGGTGTAAACCCGCATGATAAAATGTGGCGCTGATCTTATTCTTTTTTAAAAGCTGCGCAAGTGATTGTGTAGCCTTTCGTGAACGTACATACACGATAGCCGAACCCGGCACCTTACTTAGAATTTCAAGAAGTTTTTTTTCTTTTACTTCAGTGTTCCGCACTACCAGCGAAAGATTACTTCGCGCAAAGCTGATCTGAAAAACGGAAGGGTTTTTCAAGTGAAGTTTATCGATGATATCCTCCTTGACTAGTTTTGTAGCAGACGCAGTTAATGCAATAATGGGTGTATGGGGATACATTTCCCGTAAGGCCGCTATCTGCAAATAAGATGGGCGAAAATCATAACCCCATTGTGAAATGCAGTGAGCCTCATCTACCGCAATCAAGTTCACTTTCATTTTTTTTACTCGTTCCAAAAAGAGCTCTGTTTGAATTCGTTCGGGAGATAGGTACAAAAATTTTTGTTGTCCGTAAACGCAGTTATCGAATAGTATATCGATTTCGCGGTAGCCCAAACCCGAATGAATGGCGATAGCCGGAATGCCTTTTTGCTTTAACTGCTGAACTTGGTCCTGCATCAAGGCAATCAGCGGAGTGATCACCAAACAAATGCCCTCCTGCATCAAAGCCGGCACTTGAAAACAAACTGATTTACCACCTCCCGTTGGCAGTATCGCAACTACGTCTTTTTGATCTACTACCGCCTGAATAATTTCAGCCTGCGGAGAACGAAAAGAGGTGTGACCCCAATATTTTTTGAGAATTTCTTCGGCTGACACTTCGCAAAAGTAAACTACGAAGTAAGAAATACAAAGTACGCAATCCGCGTTTCGGCACCCGCTGAAACTACTTCCCTGCTGATTGTAAAAGCTTGACTCCAATTTCTCCCAAATGTTTTTTGAGAATGCTCTTGTACTGCGGGGAATTTACGTAACCACCGTCCGCTTTAAAGAATTCATCCAACACAGGATACCAATCGCTATTCATGGGCATGGCAAAACCGAATTGTTCTGAAGCCACATCTCCAACCGGATGCCTTTTGATGGGCTTTCTTTGTTGAACGGCCTCAAGGTAAAATGCCAAGTCTAGGTAGGCAAAGCCGTTGGCATCGGAAGTAATCTTTTCAAACGTCTCTTGACTAGTGGCTGTCAATACAATCTTCATTTCGGGGAAATATTTTTTCTTCACCTCCAAAATTCGCTTTTCATTTAACGTGCCCTTGGCCGTAAAAGCAGTAAGCTTGCCAAAAGTAGCTGGCAGGTTTTCCATTTTACTGAGGCTGGCTACGCTATTTTTTGTGATCAAGAAAGCTAAGTTGGTAATGAAAGGCGGGCTAAATTTTACTTCCTTCTTGCGTTCTTCTGTAATGGTAATGTTTCCCAGTCCAAAAACCCCTCCGCGCGAAGCTTTTACTTTGTCATACATACCTTTAAAGTCGGTGCCATCGCCAACAAAATTGGAAGATAACTTTACTCCCTTCTTTTCATTTACGTACTTAACAAAATCATCCATGATGTCCACACACACGCCCTTCAGCTGGTCTCCTTCTTTGTAAACGAAACCAAATGTTTGAACATAGGCTAACGAGATCGAGCCCTCCCCTTTTGCTTTAGACTGTGCCCATGAATCTCCCGTGTAAGTATGCCCGTAAGTAACCGAAGCTGCAAGACAAACGAGGATCACGGCTTCACTGAATATCTTTTTCAAAGGGAAATTTTATAAAATGGAAATTAACTAATAACAAGTTAAGAATCTCATTGAGAGTCATATTAATGTACTATTCTATGGCAGATTCTAGATTACCAACTCAAATCTTTTTTCTCCAAAAAAGCAGCAATTCCCTTTTTGCAATCATCGGTGGCACGGGCACGAGCATTCATTTCAGCGGCATAGTTTAGGGCATCTGAAAGTGGCATTGATTGAACGTCTGCGATCAGTCGCTTGGTAAGCATCATCGACTGGCCAGAATTGTTTTTAATCAGTCGCTGCGAAAATTCAAGCACCGAATATTCCAATCTATCTTTTGCAACCACTTGGTTTACCAATCCTAGGCGAAGTGCCTCTTCGCCCTGAACCAATACTCCGCTCAGGAGCAATTGCTTGGCTTTCTGTTCGCCAATTTTTCGAATCAAGAAAACCGAAACCAAGGCAGGTATAAAACCAATCTTGACTTCAGTGTATCCAAACTTTGCCTCTGGAACAGCAAAAACGAAATCGCAAATGGTGGCCAACCCGCATCCGCCAGCGAGCGCATGACCCTGAACTTGTGCAATGACTACTTTTTTCAATTGATAAATCTGAAGAAAAAGTTCTTTCAAGTGATTAGAATCTGCCACATTTTCGTCAAACGAAAAATTTTGCAGTTGTTGCAAATAAGCTAAATCCGCCCCCGCACAAAAAGACTCACCAGTTGCATTTAACACGATCACTTTTACTGTTTCATCCAATTCCGCTTTCGCGAATGCGACCTTCAATTCGGTAACTAATTCCGCGCTGAGCGCATTTCGCTTCTCAGGGCGATTAAGCGTGATGTAAGCCACACGGTCTTTACTTGAATAGAGAATCAAACCCATAAATTAATCAGTTAATACAAATGCTCCTTTATCCAAAACAGAATGAAACGGGATTTTTCTTTCTTCTGCAAACTTAGCTAACTTCTTGAGATAGCCGCGAGAATTACTACCGTCAGCAATGAGGCACCCAATTCCTTTTCCGTCCAATTCTTTATCTGTTGAAAAAGAATTGCGGCTAACGATTAAATAATCCACCTTCAAATTGGAGGGGAGAATTGACTTTCGATCATTGTTGATCACGATGAACAAACCCTCCCATTGCAATAAAGCTATACCCTGCCGCGTGTCAAGAAAAGGAACCCCTTCCTTTGCGATGACCGTTGCCACGCCACGCAACTGTCGATTGGGACGAATGTGAAAGCGAATTCTTTCTTCATCACCCATCAAAGCCGAATCTGCGATAAAATACGATTGACCGTTTTTGCTGAACTCAAGGGCAGGGTGCCCAGAAATGCTATATACAACAAACTGTTTTTTATTCACGGTGCTTCCAAAATGCTGCCATTGAAAATAGGTGAACAACACGGTTAGAAGTGACGCTATGTATAGCCACCGGATGGAACGAAATTCAAATAGAAAAATGATCGAAACAAGTATGGCCATGAGATTCCAACATTGCAGCGTGGAGATATGAACATCACTGATCAAACTGAATGGAAGTTCTTCTGTGCGAATGACTGTCCAATTGAGGCCATCGATCAACGCTGTCAAAAGCTTACCGATCAAGCCCGCCAAAGGAGAGAAAAAACTAACCGCCAATAACAGAACTCCGCCTATTAGCACTGCGGTGGAAAGTGGGATGACAAATAGATTGGAAATTAAAAAATAGACTGGAAATTGATGAAAATATAACAAGCCCAATGAAAATGTGGCAATCTGCGCAGCAATTGAAACACAGGTAATTTGCCAGACCCAATCGCCCACCCGATTTTCGACTTCCCACAGATTGTAAATGGGGCGCTGCAAATAGACGATTCCCAACACGGCCAAATAAGAAAGTTGAAACCCCACCGACATAACTAAATAGGGGTTATATAAAAGCAAAACAAATGCAGAAGCGGCCAGCGTGTTGTAGATATTTGTTCTTTGTCCAAAAGGTCTGGCGATGGCAACAAATGAAAACATCACTACCGCCCGCATTACGGAGGGAGACAATCCGGTAACAAAGGCAAAAACCCATAAACAAATCAGGCTAATAATTGCAACCGCCCACCGGCTCCACGCATATCGATTCAATGGTTTTAGCAACAGTAACAAGATGGCGTAGATAATGCCCACATGTAAACCTGAAACCGCCAACACATGCATTGCACCACTGGCCGAATAGGCATTTTGTAAATCCGTATCAATACCTTCCGTCACGCCCAATACCAAGGCAGCGGCAATTGCCCGTTGTTGATCTCCGGCAATGTACCAATTCGTTTTCCCCATCGCCCATGCTCTGGCCAAATGCGAATAATAAATAAACCCTTTGTGATCAGCTCCTGAAAGCCATTGTATTTGATCAGGCAAGACAAATTGTTGGTGGTAAATATTTTTAAAACTCAAAAATCGTTTGAAGTCAAACTCACCGGGATTCGCAGGCGATTTTAATAGTACCGGGCTTCCCTCTATTATCAAACGATCGCCATAGCGCCACCCGATAGTGCCGACCTTTTTTGAAACATACAATAATACCCTTCCTGTTATCGGTTGCCAGTGTGAAGTCCTTATCGCTTCCACTTCTACTTCAACCTTCCAACTTTTGGATTTTGATTCGGGCGAGCTACGAACTATCGCGGTGTAAAATTGAACGGTGTCGTTTAGTTGGATCAGCGTCTGCTCGTTTGTCTTGCCCGATTTCAACATCAAATGGCTGTATCCAAGGAAAAATAAGCAAAGCAAGCCAACCACCCCAGCCAAAAAGCCGATGGAGGAACCGCTGTAAGCAAACCGTAGTGTTAAATAAGCTATCAAAAATAGGATCGAAACACTAACGGAAAATTGCAGCGAAAAGATTTCTGGAAAGTAGATAGCCCACAAAATACCACCTGTAAAAAATACAGTCACCCGAACCATGGCATAGGGTATCCAACGAAGCATGAAGAAAGATAAGCAAGAATAAACTGACTTTCAACAGAAAGCCGATAGCCTTAGGGCAAATAAAAATCAAACACCATTTCGTTCATGCATTTTAAGTGTCCTTTTGGGCATTTATCGAAACCGATTTTTGAACAAGGTCTGCACGATAATTTAGTATTCTCTAAAATCGTAAACTTGGTGCGATAGGGATACATGCCGAATGACGGGATGGTGCTGCCCCAAATACTAAACACTTCTTTCTTTAGGGCAGCCGCAATGTGCATTAAACCCGTGTCGTGAGCAAATACAAAACGTGCTTGCTTCACAAGGCTTGCAGACTGATTTAAATTAAAGAGTCCACACGCATTGTAAATAATTGTTTTCTTCCCCAGTTCGTTCAATCCCTCTTCAAATCCATTCGCCTGACCCGGTCGTTCAAAAAATCTTCGAATCGTTTCTGCATTTTCAAAATCTTCTTTTCCGCCTAACAGAATTATTGGTCGATTAATCTTATCGCAAAGCTCTATCATGCGCTTAAGCGGCAATTTTTTAGTCTCATGTTGTGCGCCAATGGCGTAGGCAACATAGCTTGCCTGGTGACTCTCGGGTAGCCAATCCTTCGGCACTTCATCTTTTTCTGGAATAAAATAATCCAACCCCAAGGCATCGTTTTTAACTTGTAAGGATTGAACCGTTTCCAAATAACGGTCTACGATATGCAACGATGGGAGCTTGTTAATCTGTAAATTAACAAGCAGCCATTTTTCTATATTGAGTTTGCGAAAGCTAAACGATTTTACACCCAGCTTCCATTTTATTATTCGGGTGCGAAGGTTGTTGTGAAGGTCAATGATGCAATCGTACTTTTCTAATTTAAGTTGGGTGATCAATTCATTTAACTCCCCATCTAAGCAAAAAAGTTTGTCGATATAAGGATTTGACAATAAGATATTTTCGTATTGTCGTTTAGTGGCATAGTGAATTTGGGAATCTTCCAATTGAGTCTTCAACACCCTGATCACCGGAGTGGTCAAGACAATATCACCGATGGAAGAAAAGCGAATGATCAAAATCTTCATATACGGTAAAGGTAACAGGGATTTTAATGATGGAAAATACCAAATCAATTTGTTACTTTAGAAAGAAAAAGCGACTGGTATGAATTATTGGCTAGTGAAATCGGAACCGGATGTCTATTCATGGGACGATTTGGTAAAAGATAAAAAAACAACATGGGATGGGGTGCGTAACTTTCAAGCGCGTAATAACCTGAAAGCCATGAAAAAAGGCGATTTGGCGTTTTTCTATTACAGCAACGAAGGGAAAGCAATAGTCGGCATTGCGGAAGTAATCAAAGAGGCGTTTGCCGATCCAAACGACCCGAACTGGGTGGCCGTAGAATTGAAGCCGAAAACAAAATTGAAAACTCCGGTAGAACTGGCAACCATCAAGGCCGACAAAAGGTTAGTATCGATGGTACTGGTCAATAATTCGCGGCTATCTGTGCAGCCCGTGAAGCTCGAAGAATTTGATTTGATTCTTGCCTTGTCAGAAAAGTAATCCCTGTGGCGCTTCTTGATGATCCTATAAAAATTTGCAGCCAAGCATGGTCGTCCATCAACTACTGGTCGGTTGGTTGGATTTTTTTTCTGTCCCTATCACTTCAAGCGCAGGTGAGCCAACCTGCTCGCTATGAAAAAGAACAAAAAAGTAGCTATCGCGACTTTACCGTCATCTCCATGGGCGAGCAAGGCATCGCGCTTATTCGCGACATTCAAAAGTTTGTACGCGGTGAAAATTCATGGGAGGTGATTTTGCTCGACTCTTCGTTGAACGAATCCATTACAAAAGAAATCAATGTCGAGAACCGATATACTTTAATCGGACATGACTATCGCGACCGAGCTATCTATTTTCTTTTTCGGATGGGAGAAACCGACCAGGGTAAATTCAAAATCATCAAAATTGATTGTCTCACGGGGCAAAGCGAAGAACATAATTATGAACCTGAACTAACCATTCGGCTCACTCATTTTAACGTGGTGGCCAATCAGGTAATTCTAGCTGGCTATGTTTCCAATCAACCAACTGTTCTGATGTATAATTTATCCAACGATCACGCCAAGATAATTCCAGGCTTGCTGATTTCCGAGTCTGAACTTTTAGATGTGCGTGTGAATGTGAATGAAACTTTCAATGTGCTGATAGCAGAACGAAAATCAAAAATAAAAAAAAGATTGGTGATCAAAACGTTTGATGTGTCGGGCACGATGCTGCTGGACGACACGATCGAAATTGATCCCGACAAAACGATTCTATCCGCCTCTACAAGCTCTCTGGTTCGGGATGAGTTGATTATTATGGGTACTTGGGGAGAGGGCGTGATGAAACAATCATCGGGGTTATTTACGGTGTTGGTAGATCCATATACCGATCAGAAAATCAATTTTTATGATTTCGCTCAATTGAATCACTTTCTGGATTATCTAAGCCCGAAGCGCGCGGCCAAAACAAAGGCAAAGTCTGATGAGAGAAGGAAGATGGGAAAGATCCCAGAGTTTAAAGCCTATGTGCTACCCGCTCGTCTGGAAGAGTCGAAAGAAGGGTTTATATTTTACTCCGAAGTATACTTCACCTCTGGAAATCTCACTAGCAACCGATGGCCTGGCAGTCCTTACAATAGAAACCCGTATCCCCCATTTGGCAATAACCCGTATGGATATGACCCGTATCGAATTTATAATCCACCCCATAATTATGGGTACCCTTACAACGCTAACAATAATTCCTCGCAAGAGGCCAAGATGCTCCATGCAAGTATAGCGGTGTTTGATTCAAAAGGAACCTTGACGGCCGATCATGGATTAAAACTGCAGGATCTAAAGTTAAACTCCGCAGAACAGCTCGCAGATTTTGTGTATACCCCCACCCGCTTTACCCTTGTATTTGGTAAGGAGAAAGAAATAGTTACGCAGACCAGCCAACGAGATGGTTTTGTATTGTCCAGCGAAAAAGTACTCATCCAATTGAACTCACCCACGGAAACCTTGCGTACCGAAAACAACGAAGTAGTTGTCAGCCGATATTGGTATAAGAACTCTCTTTTTTTATTTGGCTATCAAACTGTAAAGAACATGGAGAAGGGCAATCGGGATATATTTTTCATAAACAAAGTAAAGATTGACTAAGGCGCTCATTATCTTTTTTTTGTTTTTGTGCTTCAAAGCCTCTGGCCAAATTGAGCAAATTGCGCGCTGGGAAGTACCCTTGTCATTGGACGAGGATGAATCGTTTCAGGTGGCACCAGCAGACAGCATTGGGCTGATTATTTACAGAAAAATCATTGACAAAAATACGGATCAACTTGAATTGATTCGTTTGGACACCGCCTTGCGAGAAATCTGGCGAGGCTATATCGCGGTTGACCGTGGCCTCAACATCGCAATTACTTGCACTCGAAAGAACTCATTTTATTTGATTTTACAGAATCCAAAATTTTTGGGCTTTGTATTAATCGATCTGAACATGACTACTGGCACGTATGACACCCACCTTATAAAAAACGCCATTCCGTTTGCTCCAACTGATTTTGTTGCTACCAACGGAGCCGTTGTAATTGGAGGATATTATAATTATCGACCCTTGGCGCTTCACTATTCCATCGGTCTTGAAAAAGCAAAAATTTTACCCGGCTTCTTTAATGAACCGGGCGAACTTACTCAGCTGAAGGTGACAGAAGACGGCTCAATTAATGTCATTGTAAGTGCCCGCAACTATGAAAAATTAAAAAGCCTTTGGATCCGTAATTACAATTCAGAAGGAGAACTCATCAAAACCACCGTATTAGAGTCACGCGAAAAAAGAAACCTAATTTTCGGAAGATCCATAAAAATGCCAAACAATGAGCAAGTAGTAGCGGGGGTTTATGGCCGTAATACAGAATATTCTCGCGGTATATTCATTGCCACGATCAACTTATTTGGGGAGTATACTATTCGTTATTACAACTTCGCAGACTTACAAAATTTTTTCAGGTACTTAAAAGCCAATCAAGAAAAGCGAATTAAAAAGCGCATCGAAAGAAGAAGAATAAAAGGAAAAAGTACTAAATTTAATTATCGACTATTAGTTCAAGAACTAATTCCGTATCAGGATCAATTCATTTTACTTGGCGAAGCGTTCTACCCCCATTACTCCTATAGAACAAGAAATAATCAATTTAGCACCTCTAATTTACACGGTTATTCAAACTACTCTCCTTACAATAATGATTTTGTATTTGATGGATACCAATACACCCATGCAATCGTAATCGGGTTTGATGCATTGGGCAAAGTGCGATGGGACAATAGCTTTGAGATAAACGATGTAAGGTCTTTTAAATTGGAACAATTTGTAAAGATTGCCCCTTCTAAAGATCACATCGGGCTATTGTACTTATTTGAAAACCTGATTCGCACCAAAAAAATAGAAGGCAGCGAAGTTATTGAGGGCAAGTCTGCCGATGAGCTAAAAATATTCAGTGACCAAGGAATGGTGACAAAAGCCGATGCGAAGACAGGCCACCTAGACTATTGGTATACCAATCATTTTTTTGCATCGGGCGTGCAGACTGTTCGCAGGTCAAAGGATCGAAACGAGGAACCGTATAAAAAGGTATTCTTTATCAATAAAATCCGATACCGCTAGCCTACTTTATTACCGGTCAAAGTTCCTTCCTCATACTTTTTGCTTACCTTCGCCCCTGACGTATGCAGAAGAAACTCGTCTTAGATTCTCACCTCCTCAATATCACGTTAAATCGTCTTTGCCAGCAGCTTATTGAAGCCCATTCTAATTTCAATAATACGGTTGTTGTGGGTATGCAGCCAAGAGGCGTTTTTTTGGCCGAATTGATCCACGAAAAGCTTCAAAAATTAGTTAAAACTAAAATCCCTTTAGGCTACCTCGATACCACTTTTCATAGAGATGATTTTAGAAGGCGAGAGATTCCCGCCAAGGCAAGTGAAACAAAAATAGATTTTGTAATCGAAGGAAAGAACGTGATTTTGATTGACGATGTACTTTATACAGGACGCACTGTGCGAGCCGCTTTGGATGCCATGATCGCCTTTGGCCGCCCTTCAAAAGTTAAATTACTCGTGCTGGTGGACCGAAAATACACCCGTGATCTTCCCATAGCTGCCGACTATGTAGGTAAGTATGTTGACACTTTGGAATCGCAACGCGTATTGGTGGAGCTAGAGGCGCAAGGCCACAAACAAAATAAAATCTGGTTGGTCAATAAGGATAATTAACTATGTCAAAACTAAGTCAACGGCACTTATTAGGAATTAAAAACCTTACCCGAGAAGACATAGAACTTATTTTTGAAACAGCAGATAATTTTAAGGATGTCATTAATCGTCCTATCAAAAAAGTACCTTCCCTTCGGGACGTGACCATTGCCAACGTTTTTTTTGAAAACTCAACGAGAACAAGACTATCTTTTGAATTGGCCGAGAAACGCCTTTCGGCCGATGTGGTAAACTTCTCCACCTCTACCAGCTCTGTAAAAAAAGGAGAGACCTTATTGGATACTGTCAATAACATCTTGGCCATGAAAGTTGACATGGTGGTGATGCGGCACGCAAGCGTGGGCGCTCCGCATTTTTTATCAAAGCACATTAAAGCCAACATCATCAATGCGGGAGACGGAACGCACGAACACCCCACTCAAGCATTGTTGGATACATTCTCAATTCGCGAAAAATTAGGCAGTGTGGAAGGAAAGAAGATCGCCATCATTGGTGACATTCTTCATTCGCGCGTAGCGCTTTCAAATATTTTTGCACTTAAAAAACTGGGAGCAGAAGTAATGGTCTGCGGGCCTCCTACATTGCTGCCTAAATATATTTCTTCATTGGATGTTTTAGTAGAATGGGATGTAAAAAAAGCGCTTGACTGGTGTGATGTTGCCAACGTCCTTCGTATTCAATTGGAACGCCAACAGATAAAATATTTCCCATCCCTGCGAGAATATTCACTGTACTATGGCATCAACAAAAAGATATTAGACGATTTAAAAAAAGATATTGTGTTGATGCACCCTGGGCCTATCAATCGCGGAGTGGAACTTACGAGCGATGCCGCAGACTCACATCATTCGATTATTTTAGATCAAGTAGAAAATGGCGTGGCAATAAGGATGGCTGTGCTGTATCTGCTGGCAGGGTCTACTAATTAGAGCCAGACTTCTTTTCGACAACTGATAGGATGAAACTGGCCAACCAATTCGCATTGCTCATCACTGCAGTTATTATCAGCTACGGAGTATATTACCTTTCCCAAGCGCTCCCGATCATCTCTGGGTATGGATCAGCGACTTCAAATTCCTAAAGCCGTTTATTCATCACCATCCAATTTTTCAATCTCTCCACCAAGGACGGGAAATCCATAGTTTCGCATTGCAGAATAAAAGTCTGGCTCATTATCACTGACGGTTGATCCCGAATTTATTCAACGTGTTCGTGCACCTGTCTGCGGTAGGCAGGTTGTGGCTAATCTATTTTTAAAAACTGAAAGTCTTGCGCTGAAAGCGCATAGATTTTACTAGCCATTGAGATGAATAAAAACAAAAAACCAAAAAATAATTTTCATAACTAAGATTGATTCGAAATCAGCCGTTGCCCCTTAACTGATTCATCAAATACGCCATTCGCATACACCAAATTCCCATTCACGAAGGTGTGCGTAACTTTAGTTTGGAAAGTAGTTCCTTCCAATGGCGACCAGCCACATTTATACAAAATATTATCTTTGGCAACTGTCCAACTTGATGCTAAGTCTACCAGCGCCAAATCAGCCGCATAGCCTTCGCGAATAAACCCGCGCTTCTCCATTCGGTAAAGAATGGCCGGGTTATGGCACATTTTCTCCACGATCTTTTCCAATGAAATCAATCCTCGCTTGTAAAATTCCAGCATCACATTTAGTGAATGTTGCACCATGGGCGCACCTGACATCGACTGAAAATAAGGTTTGTTTTTTTCTTCTAACGTATGGGGTGCGTGGTCGGTGGTTATCAAATCAATCCGGTCATCAAGCAAAGCTTTGAACAGTCCTTCTTTGTCTTTATCGGTTTTGATGGCTGGATTCCATTTTATCAACATACCTAAACGCTCATAATCCTTATCTGAAAACCAAAGATGATGTATAGATACTTCGGTAGTGATTTTTTTTTCCCTTAATGGAATATCATTTCTAAATAAATTTGTTTCTGCCTCGGTAGACAAATGCAAAATGTGTAGGCGGGCGTTGTGTTTTTCTGCGATGCCGATCGCTCGCTTCGTTGCTTCATAACAGGCCTCGGAGCTACGGATAAGAGGATGACATTCTACAGGGATATTCTCTCCATATTTTTCCCTGTACTTTTTTTCATTTTCTTCAATAATCTGTTCTTTCTCTGAATGAATCGCGATGATGGACTTACAATTAGCGAAAAGTTTCTCCATGGTCTCCGGGTTGTCGGCCAGCAAGTTTCCTTTTTTCGTAAAGTAAAGTCCATCGTCTGAAACACCCATCAACGAAGAAGTATCTGTTTTGATTACCTCATTGAGGTTATCGCCATTCACACCCAGAAAAAAAGAATAGTTGGCTAGCGACTTAGTCGAAGCAATCCTATACTTCTCTTCGAGTATTTCCATCGATAGCACGTTGGGCACCGTGTTGGGCATATCTATAAAAGAAGTAACGCCTCCGGCCACTGCTGCTTTACTTTCGGTGTAGAGGTCGCCTTTGTGGGTAAGACCTGGATCACGAAAGTGCACCTGCCCATCAATAATGCCGGGGAACAAATACTTGCCTGTTCCGTCAATTACTTGATGGCTCTTTTCAGGGATTACCGTGCCAATCTTTTGTATAAGTCCATCGCTGATAAGAACATCGGAAATCCGCTGTGTCCCTTCGTTGATGATTGTTGCGTTTTTTATCAAGATAGGTGATGGCATAGGTCAGCGTTAGTACAACTTGTTTCTGTTGGCAAAAATAGAAGAATTCAATTAAGGGCATCTCTAAAAATCTTTATTTTCTTCTACTCAACCCTTTCCCTTCTCCAAAAGAGAAGCGCGAGCGGATTTTTAGAGATGCCCTTAATAGTTCCCCTATTTAGTAGGTATCAAAATACGCTCCTCAAATTTTTTCCACGCCACTACCTCCGGATCAAAGTACTCCGCCACTTCCCTTCCCAAAAAAAGTTTGTAATCCATTTTAGGTAACCCTTGAACTACATAACCCGGATAGTATAGCTTATAGCCCTGCTCGGTTAAGTAATCGATCGTGATAAGAATAAGGTATTTGCCCAAACTGTACCGAGCATATTGTGGATCAAAAAAATGAAGGATGGATGCCGCAGTCGTTGCACCTACATCAAAGTATCCGGCAGCAATCAATACATCTCCATCGTATATTGAAACGCACTTGGTATCAAATATACTTGCAACCGACTCCTGCTCACCAAAAAGACCTTCTTCAATACTATACGCTCCCTCAAAGTCGATGGATGCACGATAGCATGCATGAAGTTGTTTGTGTACTACCGAGATAACTTCTACGTTTTCGATCGTAACTCTAAACCTCCCTGCACGACTTCGGATTCGCCTATGCGTGGCTCTTTCTTTTATTTGCATCAACGCATATCGTAACCAATGGACGCGATACAAATCTCCATGCTCCAAATGCGAAACAGTAAAAACAGTTTGGTGCATTCGGTACCAACCCAAGGCAAGCAGTTGATCTAACTCTTCGCCCTTTAATAGATCGGGTTTAATACTGTGGAAGTAGGGGGTCACAAAATATTAATTTGCTAACCTTCTTTTTGAGAGCATTCCTCCCTTCGTATCTTTCACACTATTCATCACCACAAATGCATTCGGCTCTATCAATTCAATTTCTGCCTTCAGCTTATTCAATTCTAATCTTGTGATTACTGTGTAAATGGTTTCAATATCTTTTATCTCGCCTCTTCTTCCAATACCACGCGTACCGGGGTAGATAGTTACTCCTCTTCCCATTTTTTTGACTATCATTTCGCAAATTTCTTCGCTGTGGGTAGAAACAATAATTACTCCAATGTATTCATCTATTCCTTCTGCAATAAAATCAAGAGTCTTGGAGGCTGCCAGATAGGTAATCATTGAGTACAGTGCGATTTCAACACCGAGCAGGTAAGCAGCTGCACTAAAAATAACAACATTTATTACAATGATAACATCTCCAATGGTAGTGCCCAATTTGCGACTTAAAAAAATCGCTAACACCTCTGTGCCATCTATTACTGCCCCCCCACGTATAGAAAATCCAATACCAGCTCCTAAAAAAAAACCACCAAAAACTGCCACCAACAAATTATCATTGGTAACATTAGGGAAATTTACCGTTGCAAGACAAAGAGCCAGTCCACCAATGGCTAACACTGTCTTAATCGCAAATTGTTTGCCCATTACCACATACCCGAGAACGATAAATGGAATATTGACGCCAATAATTAAAAGATAAAGTGGCACATTCGTTAATGCCGACAATAATAGAGAGATACCCGTAGCACCACCGTCAATAAAATGATTGGGAAGCAGAAACCCTTTAACACCAAAAGATGCAGAGAAAATTCCGATAGTAATTAATATCAGGTCTTTTAGCAGGCGCTTACCTGAGATCATGAATTCTCTATACATTTTACCAATCCGGTAGGAAGAGATTAAATCTCCGCCTCCAATTTTCTTTCGATAGTAACGGAGCGCGACATTGGCAATCACACGCGATGCAAAAGTTTTCATACCATGCAGCTTATTCCGCATTATGCGGATAAACTGTCGTAAGATACCTATTTATGATTGTTTGAGATGGCAGAATTTCATTAGACGACAAAATAAATTCAATTGCTATTTCTAATTTAAAATCAAGTCTTCCTGCCAATCAATCCCAACATGGCAACCTATTACTACTTTTTACAGATTCTCCTTTTTCAATTTAGGGTAAATCTCTTTTCTGTTTTAATAGTCCGAATATTCGGTGGGCGCCAGCAGCATGATATCCACTTTTGAAACGGTATTTTTATATTCTTCAACTGCCAACAATGCTTTCCATTGTTGATCTTCTATCTTTGATCATCTGTTGACTGGCAGCCTGATCAGACGTTATTTTGTTAAACTCATCCAACGATGAATACGGTATCAAAACATAGATTGCCTTCCCAAATGCAATGGAGTCAGCAGCAATCTGCTTAAACACACCTATGTTTTTTTTACCAGCTTTGTACATTGCGGGCAAATAATGCTGTTTCAAGAACGAATCAACGCTCTCCTGTTGTACTTTATTTTTTATCCGGTAAATAATAAGTGAATAAAATTCACGCTTGGGATCCTTTGCAACAGATGGCAAAATCACAAATACTAAAAGAACGGTTGCTAAAATCTTTATTAACAAATTGCGCATATTTATTTCATAAGGGCTCTCTAAAAACCGTTGTTTTCTTCACCTCAACCCTTTCCCTTCTCCAAAAGAGAAGGGTAAGCGGAGTTTTTAGAGATGCCCATAATTTATATGCCGAAGACACTTTCTTCAAGAAGACGTTACGACATAGAAAGAACTTCCCTGACTGCGAGCCGTCTATTGTTACACATGAATATTTCTAACACTACCAACTACGACAATTCTAAATTTACAAATACTGCTCGTACCATTCAAATCTGGTGTGAACGATGTTTACCTTTTCTTTTTTTATATGTTGTAAGAATGCACTAGCGACTGGCGAATGGTTTTTGCCTTTCATCCAAATTAAGCGCCAAACCGTTTTGATGGGTAATCCACTAACGGGTATAATTTGCAAATCACCATCTCGAAGTTCATTCTTGATTCCAATTAAAGGCATAATAGAAAAACCTAAACCGGCTATCACCGCCTGCTTAACGGCTTCATTCGAAGTGAGTTCCATTTTCTTTAGCACCGGAATTTTATTTCGTTCGATAAAAGCCTCCATCGTCTGGCGTGTGCCAGAGCCTTTTTCTCTGTAAATGAGCGGAAGCTCTTTAAATAGATCCTTACTGTAAAATGATTTTTTGAACTTTTGATCGGTGTTACCAACCAGGTACAGTTTGTTTTGAAGTAGATCTAATTTTTCAATGTTGAGCTTATCCGGTAGAACAGAAACTAATGCAAAATCCACTTCATTATTCTCTAGACTTTCGATCGTTCGTGCCTTGTTCGTTACGTCCATAAATAGCTCAATACCGGGATGGTCTTTAACGAACAATGATAAAAAATAAGGCATTACATATTTGCCCGTTGATACAACGGAAAGTTTAAGCCGCCCTGCCAATTGACCTTTGTACTGAAGTGTCTTATGATTTATCGCATGCACTTGGTTCAAAATATTTTCTGCTGATTGAGCAATTTCCCTTCCAAAATCTGTAATATGAATTTTCCGTCCGATAATCTCAGTAAGCGGAATATCAAATTGATCTTGAAAGTTTTTTAGCTGAATAGAAACGGCTGGCTGCGTTAAGTGCAATTCTTCGGCAGCCTTGGTCACGCTTTGCAATTGTGTAATCTTCAAGAACACGCGCAGTTGGTTTAATGTATAATTCATAAGTAAATATTATGTATTTCATTCGAAATATAAATAATAATGTATGAATACCAATGACCAATTTTGCAGCATTAAAAAAATAACGTAAAACCTAAACCATAGAAAGATGAAAAAACCAACCGTGCTATTACTCGCGCTAACTACTCTGTTTTTTGGAACAGGGGGATTTTCTTGCTCAAAGGTCTATGGCCAGGCGAAGGTTTCCGCTGATCAGGCACTTATCCAACTGAAAGAAGGCAACAAGCGTTTTATTGAAGGTAAAAGTATTAGACCACATCAGGATTTTCAACGCATCAAAGAGGTATCGCTAGGTCAAAAACCCTTTGCTATCATTGTAGGATGTTCTGACTCACGAGTTCCAAGTGAAATTATTTTTGACCAAGGCTTGGGCGATTTGTTTATAGTTCGAACGGCCGGTCAGGTTTCAACGTTTGCCTCTTGGGGTAGCATAGAATTTGGCAATGCAGTTTTGGGGGCCAACCTAATAGTGGTTATGGGCCATACGAAATGTGGCGCTGTGGCAGCTGCCTGTAAAATACCTGATGTGCCGGGCCACATTGTTACACTAATCAACGCCATTAAACCTGCAGCACAACTTGCGAAAACACAACCGGGTGATGAAGTAGAAAATGCCGTTAAAATAAACGTAGCCATGCAGGTGCAACAACTTAAAAACCTAGAGCCTGTACTTACAAAAGCTGTACAAGGGGGACAAACCCAAATTGTGGGAGCAGTCTACAATTTAGAAACTGGAAAAATAGAGTTTTTAGACCCCAACTATTTACAAACTATAAAGTAATAATATGGATTTATTTTCGTCATTGGGAGCTAGTTTAGCCTCACCCATGGTGCTCGCATTTGCATTGGGTATTATTGCAACTCTGGTTAAGAGTGACCTTAAGTTCCCCGAGGGAATGTATATGGGTTTAACTATTTACTTACTATTTGCCATCGGAATAAAAGGTGGAGTAAAATTAACATCCGTAAACATAGTTGATTTTTATAAACCTTGTTTGGCAGCTATAGCGATGTGTGTAACCATCCCTATTGTCGCCTATTTTATTTTACAAAAAATCGGCAAAATGGATAAGCTAAATGCAGCCGCCATAGCCGCACATTTTGGTTCTGTATCCGCAGTAACTTTTAGCGAGGGTACTTCCTTTCTTGATTTGATGAAGATTTCCTATGAAGGGTATATGCCGGCCATGTTGGCCATTATGGAAATCCCTGCAATTATCATTGCCATCTACCTTGCCAAAAAAGCAATGCCACAAAGTCAAAGCAACATGGGTAAAGTAATGCATGAGATTTTTACGAATAAAGGAACCATGTTACTTCTTGGGGGCATTTTTATCGGATTGATTACCGGAAAGAAAGGGTTTGAACAAGTTGCTCCCTTATATGATGGTTTGTTTAGAGGAATACTTTGTTTGTTTTTGCTGGAAGTGGGTTTGGTTGCCGGACGCAGGCTGTACGACTTGAAAAAAGTTGGCTTTTTTCTATTTGCATTTGGCATAATAATGCCGGTCATTCATGCAACCGCAGGAATTTATCTAGGCCATTGGGCTGGCTTGTCAATGGGAGGAGCCACCATCTTTGGACTTTTGTGCGCCAGTGCAAGTTACATTGCGGCCCCCGCTGCTGTGCGCATTGCAATACCAGAAGCCAACCCTACCTATTATTTAACAGCCAGTTTAGCCATTACATTTCCTTTTAATGTAACTATCGGACTACCATTATATTTAACAATTGCACAAAACCTATATGCTATATGACACAGCTAGCACCTATTAAAATGATCACCATTATAGCGTTAGATTCCCTACAAAATCGGCTTGTAGCAGATTTAAAAAACTGCGGAATAAAAGGCTACACCATTGCAGAAGTTGAAGGAGAAGGCTTGCATGCACAACATTTTACTGACTGGGAAGGACGTAACATACGGATAGAGACGCTTGCCTCTAAAGAAAAAGTTTTTGGTATAATGGAAATGCTTAGTCAAAATTATTTTGAAAAATATGGCGTGATCGCATTTGTAACAACTGTTGAGGTGTTGCGAAAAGAGCGTTTTGATTGAGCAACCATTTAATTTGAAGGCAAGATTGAACTTCTCGTTACTCGGGATTTGTAATCCAGAACCCAAATAAACAAGATATTACAATCTTCTATCATCTGTCGTTCGACACTGCAAATGTCGAACGGCAATATTTCTTGGGCGGCCGGGCGGGCTGTCGCTACTCGCCACCTCACGCACATGCCACTTCGGGCTCAAACATGCGCTCCATCCCTGCCGCGAGGGGTAACAAAAAAACAATGTGGCATTTTCTTGTCATTTTCACATTTGTCCGTAAATTTGTCCGTGTCCGTAAAAATGTCCGTAATTATGATAACCGTCAAGTTCTATTTAGACAAGGCAGATAAAAGCAAGAGATTCCCGATTCATCTTTTCATCCGACAAAAAGATACCCAACTTAAAGTTGCAACTGGCGAAAAAATTCTGAAGAAGGACTGGGATAATAAAAATCAGTCAGTTAAAGAGTCGGAATACAATCATAAATCAATCAACAAATTTTTGTCTTTCCTGAAACAAGAAGCTGAAAAGTACTTCGAAACGGCTCCTCATTCACATCTAACCGGTAGAAGGATAAAAGACGAGATAGTATCTCTTGTAAATAGCCGAAAGCAGAATACAGATGTAAAAATTGTTTCCGAAGATGCTGCTATTTATGGCGCAAAAGAAAAGATAACATTTGTCGATTTGTTTGCTGGCGCGGGCGGTTTTAGTGAAGGATTTCTTCAAGCAGAAAATTGCGATAGATACTACGAGTTTCTATTGGGAAGCGACATCAATGAAAATTGTGAGTTAACACATGTTGCGCGTTACAATTATCAACTCGGTTTAGATGCGGAGTTTTTAAAACAAGATATTACGGACCCCGACTTCTTAGATAACTTAACTAAGAAGCTTAAAAACAGATCCGTTGATGTGGTTTGTGGTGGCCCACCATGCCAAAGCTTTAGCTTAGCCGGAAAACGAAAAAAATTCGATAAGAAGGATGATCTCTTTGCGCATTACCTCAACGTCATTCGGGCATTGAGACCTAAGTACTTTGTAATGGAGAATGTAAAGGGAATCCTGACGAAGGAGGGCGGCAAAATACGTGAGATGATACTTCAGGAAATTAAATCAATAGTAGACTTAAAGGAATTTCATCAGCTCCTTTTCTTTTTAACCAAATTAAGAAAGCTAGAAGCAGATAAGCCTTTTATATTAGATTGTTATATTTTACGAATGCAATTTGAAAGTGCCGCAGAAAGGGAATTGGAGAAGTTAAAGGAAAATTATATTTTAAACGTAGAGACCAAATTTAGAATTCTCACACCTAAAATAGCTGATTATAAAACAAGTAAAACCGATGTGCATATTAACACCATCCGCCACGGGTTTAACTTGCTGAAAAGAAGTAAAGAGCTTGCCTATGTTAGAAAAAAAGTGATTGCGGAAAAAGCCTTTAGCGACCTAGATAATGATTACTTCACTGAAAAATTTGATTCATTCTTAACATCTATAGAATCTGATTCGATTATTGATCAGATTCGTGAAGCATTTAACAATCTAAAGCCATCTGAAGTTTTTCAGGAAGAAATAGAAGAGATAATTTCAGGCTTGGAAATCTATAACTATTCATTTGATGAGTGTATACAAGGACTTAAGCCATTTTCTGTAAATACTAAGTTGCGTGCAGAGTTCGATGAAATCTTATCTCACATTAGGTTGTACAATATTGACCAGCCATTTATTGCGCTGGCATCAAATTACGGAGTTCCTCAAAATAGAGAACGAGTTTTGTTTATCGGCTGCAGAAAAGATCAGAAGTTGGTAAAGACTATTCCTGCAACTGTTTCAGATAAAGAAAAAGTTACTGTTTTTGAAGCACTATTCGATTTGGACTTCATTGGCAATGATGACGAGAAGTTTAATTATGAGAAGATTGATTTAAAAACTAAGTATAACGGAGCAACCGAAAAAATGAAAGCCCTGATAAAGAGGCGAACCATTGAAGGGAAGCCCGATGAAAAATCCGGTTTAACATATGCTGAATGGTCAAAAAAAGGAAGATTAAATGGCCGATTTAGTAATACTAAGAATCCCTTTTATGTTAGAAGCTCTGATGAGCTCGAGAATATCTTAACTCATATCGTTGCTCCCTTACATAATCACAAAACAAGTAAGCAAAATGATGACGTTGTCAAGCGACTAGATGTAATTTTAAATACGGGTGATTACGATTTGGCAAAAAAAGAATTAAAGAAAATAGGACTTGATTCTCAAAAGCGGAATTACAATGTTTTAAAGCCTAATTCACAAAGCCCTACGGTTCTGACAATACCAGATGATTATATTCACTTTTCAAGTCCACGATCTTTGACAGTTCGAGAAATGGCGAGGCTACAATCATTCGATGATTCTTTTGTTTTTCAAGGAAAAAGATCTACAGGTGGAAACAAGCGCAAGTTTGAAGTACCTCAATTCACCTTGGTAGGAAATGCTGTCCCTCCATTAATGGCTCGCGCTGTTGCATTGGAAATCTTGAAGAACATTAAGTAAACGGTTAATGAGGCCGCTATCTGATCTTGAAATAGATCGCATCAAACTTCTCTCAGAAAAATCTGTTGAACTTTGCTTGATAGAACCAACGCTTACTGGTCTCGAAAAATCTATCATGGACGCTACTGGTTCAGTCCGAGCTTATGTTAAGAATAAAAACATTCATGATTATGAATTACAAAATCAAGGCCAGGAAAATAAAATTCAAATCCCTGCCTTTCTCATAAACTCTTATGAACTTGTAAATTCCATCGCTTCACTTTATCGACCAAATACTAAAAAAGGAGACCCAAGAATTTGGTTTAAAGGATTGGGTAGCTTTTCCAAGGCAAATGACATACTTGGAATTATCGCCTTTGAACAGAAATTATTTGTCATTAACATCACGCTACTTGACGTAAATGAATTACTATTCGATCTCAATGCAAATCCTTTGAAAGACATAGCCAATGCGATAAGTCAAATCTCAAATTCAATAGCCAATGAACTATTAACGAAACTAAGAGTAATTGCTTCGAATGGGTTTGTGCGAGCACTATTGCAAGCGGATACATCGATTGGCAGAACTCTAGAGCATCTTCTCGGGATTCCTATGAATTCTAGGGCTTCTCCAGACTATAAAGGAATTGAATTGAAATCTTTTCGGGAACTTAGGGGAACGCGGAAAGGGCTGTTTGCAAAGACTCCGAATTGGGAGTTGAGCAAGTTTAAATCGAGAGTAGAGATTTTAGATAATTTTGGCTATTGGGAGGAAGGTATCTTTAGACTTTACAATACTATCAGAGCAACTGGAAGAAATGCTCAAGGGTTAATTCTTAGAACAGACTATGATCTTAATTGCCTAATCGAAAATTCTGATAGGCTCGACATTGGCGATTTTCTAATCTGGAAGTTAGAAGAGCTAAAAAAGACGCTATCGATAAAACATAAAGAAACATTTTGGATAGAAGCCGAATCTAAAATCGAAGATGGAAATGAATTCTTTCTATACAAATCAGTTGAACATACAAAAAACCCTTTGGTGAATCAATTTGGGTTTCTAATTGATATGGGGGCAATAACTCTTGACTATCCAATTAAAAGACTAGCCAATGGAAGTGTTGTTGATAAGGGTTGTAATTTTAAAATAAAGCCAAACTGCTTAGACTTACTATTTCCCTTACGCAAAACATATCCATTACTGAATGGATAGTTCCAATTTTAAGTTCTATCAAAATCATGTTGAAGGCCAAGCCAAAATTTAGTAGAGTTGCCAAAATATTTTGACGGCCTCAAGCGGTACCGGTTGTTACTCTTCTGTTTCCTTTAATTATTTTGGAGACGCGTGTTTGTGGTATGCCTACATCGTTGGCCAGTTTGTAGTCAGTGATTTCCAAAGGAATCAAGAATTCTTCTTGAAGAACTTCGGCTGGGTGAATGTTTTTTAGCATTTTCATGTCGCAATCATGCACGTCCAATTTTGGCATCAGGATGCTTGCGCTTGAATTCCTTACTTAGCAAGTCGAGGAGTAACTCACTCTCAAACGCATCGCGCTTAGGTGTACTGCGTTTACCAATATGTTTATCGGTAATCTTATCTAAGGTGTAGGTCTTTACGCTCTGCTTTTTTACTGACACTTCAAGGTACAACTTTATTTTTCTAACGATATTTCCTAACAACCATTTTTTTGTTTTCATACTTCCAACGCACAGCCGAGAAAGTCTCGATGAACTTCGTACTGGCATCGGCCAGGGATGGAGGCATTGTTGGAGCCCAGCCTTCACGTGCGTTTCGGCTGGCGGGGCTGAGAAGGCTGGCGACTGCCGACAGCCCGGTGCCCTTGCGCCTCGCTTGGGCAGGCCGCCCAATTATCTTTCAAACAACACCCTAAATTCGTATTTTTGCCCCCTAATCTTATCAACCATGCCAGGAACAGAATTATTTGGAATAGAAGAGAAAAAAGAAATCAACGATGTGTTGGAAACGGGCATCTTGTTTCGCTACAACCACGATGCGCAGCGCAACAACATTTGGAAGGCGCGCGAGTTTGAAGCGGAAGTGAAAAAAATGACGGGCGCAAAGTTTGCACACGCGGTGAGCAGCGGAAGTACGGCTGTGGCGTGCTCGCTCTATGCGGCTGGCGTGGGCGCAGGCGATGAGGTGATTGTGCCTCCGTTTACGTACATCGCTTCGGTGGAGGCAGTTTTGTTTGCTGGCGCGTTGCCGGTGTTTGCAGAAATTGATGAGTCGCTATGCTTGAGCCCTGCGGGAATTCGCGCGGCCATCACCCCGAAAACAAAAGCGATCATGCTGGTGCACATGTGTGGGGGCATGGCGAAGATGGATGAGATTTTGCAAATCTGCAAAGAACATAACCTGACGTTGATTGAAGATGCGGGCCAGGCGTTTGGCGCTTCGTACAAAGGAACTTCGGTGGGGTTGTTTGGAAAAACCGGCTGCTACTCGTTCGACTTTTTTAAAATCGCTACCTGTGGCGAAGGCGGTGTGATGGTGACCAACGATGAGCAGTGTTATAAATATGCGGACAGTTATTCCGATCATGGGCATGACCATGCGGGCAACAACCGCGGCATGGAGAACCATCCAGTACTAGGTTTCAACTACCGCATTGGCGAGATCAACGCGGCCATTGGCTTGGCGCAAACGCGTAAGGTGCCATTTATCAGAGAGAAAAATCGTGAATACAAAAATCTATTGACAACTGAGCTTTCTAGAATTGCAGGTATAAGCTTCAGCACGTTGGCAGACCCAGCGGGCGACTCGGCTACGTTCTTAAATATTCTATTGCCCGATACGGAAGCCGCGAAAAGAACTGTGGATGAATTTAATAAAGCGGGCGTGGCTGGGTTTAATTATTGGTATACGAACATGTACCACTTCATCAACCAGTGGAATCATTTGAAGGATTTAAAATCACCTGCTCGTTTGCCTATTCATATTTTAGGTGCGCCACAAGATTATAACAACTTGCACTTGCCAAAATCGCAAGAGACGGTCGGTCGTTTGATTTCGTTTGGCATTCGCTGCACATGGAAGGAAGAAGAGGTGAAGGCGCTGGCGAAAAAGATTGGGGAGTGTGTAGAACGGGCGCTGGCTTCGGTGCATGCTTAATAATTGACTTTTCATTCTTTGAGGTTCCAAAGTTTTAACCCGAGAGGGCGCGGAGAAATTCAAACTGAGTTTCGCAGCGCTTTCTAGGGCTAAACGGACGCTGGATAAGCTTAACTGGGCGCAGGGAATTATTGTATACTTGCGAGATGGAAAGAATTATTAATCTTCATATAGAAAAATTACCTGAAGGCGTCTATTTAGCCACGTCAGATTCTGTTCAGGGATTGATCGCCCAAGGTCGTACGATTTCAGAAACAATTGAGATCGCTAACGATGTTGCCAAAAAGTTGATCAAAGCCCGAGAAGAAGATATTTCCAAACTCACTTTAGCTGGCGACAGTTTCGATTATCCCGTATTTGTAGGAGTTTGAAATGGGACGTCTGTCGGGTTTTAGATATCGTGACATAGCCAAAATTTTAAAGAAGTTTGGGTTCGAGTTTTAACGGCAAGCGGCTGGAAGCCACAAAATTTGGTGGAATCCTGTTACTAGAAAACTTACAACAATACCTAACCATACTGGTGATATGCCAGAAGGAACTCTTCGGGCAATATTAAAACAAGCAGATATTGATGCGAATGATTTTATTTCAAAAGCCTGAAATAGAAATTGTTCATAGTTCGATTTATTAACAAACAAGCTTTGGATTATCCCAACTTGTGATAATCTCCCAGATGGCGTAAAATTCAGCCCCGCCATACCATTCGCATTTACCGAAAAAGGTATATCAATGTTATCCAATTTATCGAAAAGTAAAAAAGCTATTCAAGTAAACACCGCTGTTATACTAGCCTTCGTTGTGTGAAGGCAATCCGCATTATCTTGTAAAGAGCTAACGCATAAGCTAAAGCAACTTGAAACAAACACAACAAAAAAATTGAAAATCGTTTACAAAGCCGTTAACTATCTGCTACAAAAAAACAAGGTGGAGGTTGAGTTTAAACAAAGGAAACAAATAGGGGTTAAAAGAGAAGAAGAAGGAAAGTAATCTTGTTTAGGAGTTATAACAAAATGTTATAACTTTGTGTCGTAACTTCGAAATTATGGCAACATCTACAACAAAGATCAGGCAGATTGGTAACTCAAGAGGTATTTTGTTTCCAAAATCAATTCTCGATAAAAGTGGCATAAAAGATAACGTGAAGATTTCCGTAAAGGATCATGTCATTATGATTTCATCTGCGGATAAACCTGTAAAAAAAAAGTGGTCGGATTTTAAAAAGGCAAGTAAGGTAAAAGCCGACTTTGTAGTCAATCGTTTTGACGAGACTGATTGGACATGGTAAAAGAATTTGAAGTGTATTTGGTAAACCTTGACCCGACTATCGGGGTAGAGATTAAAAAAAGCCGCCCATGCGTAATTCTATCACCATCCGAAATGAACTCTGTTTTGGGTACTATTATTGTTGCCCCGATGACCACTACTTTGCGGGGTTATCCATCCAGACTGGAATTGCGATTTCAGAATAAATTTTGTGAAGTTTGCCTTGACCAAATCAGAGCCGTTGATGCAAGCCGATTGTCTAAAAGTAGTTTACGCAGATTAAAGCAAAATGAAATTGACGAAATCAAGGATACCCTTGCCAATATGTTCAAATTATAAATCGAATGAAACGAGCAAACCGTATGCACAAAAATTTCAAAGGAATAGAGAAAACAGTTTTCGGTAGGGGCAGCTTTAACCAACTGGGCGAAATTGTAGAAGCACAAAGAAATCAGAACGACAAGTTCATGCTCTACTTGGTGGACAATTATTTTAAAGGGGAAGAGTTGGCGAAGATACCAATTCGGTAGTGGGTGTTTTAATAAGGTAACACGACTGTTGATATTTATTGGAATGTATGGTAAACAAACTCGCACTTAGAAAGCCATTGTTTTGGGACATCAAAGAGGCTGATATTGAGAAGACGTTAATAGAATCGCCAGAATGGGTAATAACTCGCATTTTTCAATATGGCACCTTGGTAGATATTCGGGAAGTCATTGATCTGTATGGTGAAGAAAAAACGAAAGAAATGCTAACAAAGAATAAAATGCAACCATTAGTAAGATCAATGGCTTATTTGTTCTTGCACTTCGATCCTGAAAATAGATATGCTTCATAAGGAGACTGTAACCGCTGAGTTAATTACTACGGCAAACGCGCTATGCTCAATCGCAGAGTTGGCCTCTTTTAGGATTGTCGGTGGCACTGCGGTTGCGTTGCAGATCGGCCATCGCATATCCATTGATATCGACTTTTTTTCGAATGAAAAGGTGAGTAAAAAAAACATCTTGCATGTCTTGTCAGAGAGATTCAAGGGTATTGAATTTTTTGTTGGTACGGATCGCGTTTCCGCAGAGATTAACGGAGTACGAGTTGAATTGTATGATGATTGGATGATACCTTTTAAAAATGAACCCATCATCACTGAAGGACTCAGGATCGCATCACTTGATGACCTTGCGAGATTTAAGTTAAATGCTATTACAGAACGGAGAGAAAAGAAAGACTACATAGATCTATTCTTCCTATTCAATAAAGTGGGATCCGTTTCAATTTTAGAAAAGCTCAAAGAATACAACCCCTATATTTCTTACAAATCAATTTTATTTGCGCTCTCAGAAGTAAAAACGGCCGAGCAAAATAGTTCACCTATGCCCAATATGCTAATGGATGTTAACTGGATTGATATCAATTCATCCATGCTACAGGCAGCCAAAAACTACCTGTCCATCATTGAAGCTAACCATGACAATCCTAAAATTAAGTAGCCATTAATAGACTATCATTCTAACTAGATAAACAGTATGCACAAAAATTTCAAAGGAATAGAGAAAACAGTTTTCGGTAGGGGCAGCTTTAACCAACTGGGTGAAATTGTAGAAGCACAAAGAAATCAGAACGATAAGTTCATGCTCTACTTGGTGGACAATTATTTTAAAGGGAAAGAGTTGGCGAAGCGTATTCCTGCGGAAGTGGGTGACATTGTCATGTACATTGATGTAGACCAGTACGAACCTACTACGAAGCAGATTGATATGATTCGCGACTCTGTGATGAAGACGAGAGGAATTCCTGCTGCAGCGATTGCCATTGGTGGTGGATCTATCATGGATATTGCTAAAGCGGTGTCCTTGATGTTTACCAATGAAGGCTCTTCACAATTATACCAAGGATTAAATCTGATCAAGAAGCCGGGCATCTATCATATAGGAGTTCCGACTATTTCCGGAACTGGCGCTGAAGTTTCGATGACAGCTGTACTGACTGGCCCAGAAAAAAAATTAGGATTAAAATGTGAGTGGACAGTTTTCAATCAGGTAGTTCTTGATCCGGATTTGATTGCCAGTGTGCCACGCAACTGGTGGTTTTACACCGGCATGGACACGTACATCCACTGCATCGAATCAGAAAACGGAACGCTGAACAATGCCTATAGTCACTCGTATGCAGAGCAGTCGTTGAAACTGTGCCGCGAAATTTATCTGGGCGACAAGAGTGGACAAACTGCGGAAAACGATGACAAGCTAATGGTAGCTTCGTTGATGGGCGGGTTGAGTTTAACCTATTCGGAAGTCGGTGTCTGTCATGCTTTATCATACGGACTTTCAAAAATCTTAGGCACGCGACATTGCTATGCGAATTGTATTGCGTTCAATCACCTCGAAGATTATTATCCCGAAGGCGTGAAAGAATTTAAAACAATGATCGCCAAACACAAAATCGATTTACCGCAAGGTTTATCTAAAGATTGGACAGACGAACAAATAACTGCGATGGCAAAAGTATCTTACAACTTACCACACATGTGGGCACACGCGATTGGAAGTGATTGGAAAGAGAAGGTGACGGTGGAGAGTATTGAGAAACTTTTCAGAAGGTTGTAAAGTTTCACGCAAAGTCGCGAAGGCGCAAAGAAGACATTTTTAGGTTATGACAGAAAATGAGTTATCCAAAATAATTGTTCATTCTTGCTTTAAGATTTACACGCAGCTTGGCCCTGGATTATTAGAGTCAGTTTATGAAGAATTGCTTGCGTTCGAACTTAAAAAGCAAAATCTTAATATTGTAAGGCAGCAAGGGACTCCGCTTGTATAGGAAGATATAAAACTGAATATTGGATTTCGAGCGGATATCATAATTGAGAACAAAGTAATCATCGAAGTGAAATCAGTGGAATTAGTTGCCCCGGTCCATCAAAAGCAACTATTGACTTATCTAAGGATTACTGGATTAAAATTAGGATTGCTTGTTAACTTTAATGAAGCGCTAATTAAGGACGGGATTCAAAGAATAGTGAACAAGCTATAAGTTTACAAAAGGCGATAATTCGCAAGGTCAGTTGAACATTTAAAGTATCATTTTCTTTCTGATTCCGCGACCTTAGGTAAAAATATCTTTGCATTTCCTTGGAGGCTTAGCGACTTTGCGTGAGAAAATATATTCGTGAGTAAAAAATCAACCCCCTTTCATTTCAAACAATTCTCTCTAGAAGACAGCCGCTGCGCGATGAAGGTCGGTACGGACGCAGTTTTGTTGGGGGGTTGGGTAAATGTCTCAGGTGCGAAAAGAATCTTGGATATTGGAACAGGTTGTGGAATTATTGCTTTAATGATTGCCCAACGAGCGAACGAACCAACCACCATTGATGCGATTGAAAGCGAAGAAGCCGATGCAACTCAAGCAACCAAAAATGTTTTGAACTCTCCTTGGGCAAATCGAGTAAAGGTTTTTCATCAGCCACTGCAAGAATTTAAAAATACCGAATCGTACGATTTGATCGTCAGCAACCCTCCGTACTTTACCAATAGTCAACTGCCACCTTCTTCCCATCGCGCGAAAGCGAGACATACACACTCACTTAATTATCAAGAGCTATTAAAATACTCCGTTGGTATGCTCACGAAAAAAGGAAGGCTAGCCGTGGTGCTTCCCGTGGAAGAAGGTAATCAGTTTGTTTTTTTAGCTAAAGACCACGGGCTTTTCTGTGTCCGGCAGTTGGCATTTTATTCCCGCAAGGAAAAACCACAAGAGCGGTGGCTGTTTGAATTTTCGGCTGAGGAGAAGTCTGTCACACAAGAGATGCTCGTATTGCATGGCGAAGGAGAATCGTGGAGTGAAGAGTATAAAAGATTGACGAAGGAGTTCTACCTGAAGCTCTAAGCTTTTGTTGGCCGCTTATCAAATTTTTTTACCAGAAGGATCGAAAAACCGTATCATTGCCGATTAATTGAAATCAAACCTGTGCGGCATTGGCTTATCATCTTCTTGTTTACCAGTTTCCAGTCGCTTGCGCAATTGCCGGGTTTACATATCAAAAAAACAACTGAGCAAATCACCATCGATGCCGAAATGAACGAGGCGGTTTGGAAAGACACAGAAGTAGCCGATAATTTCAAACAGTATTTTCCATTTGATTCTTCTTACGCCAAATCCCAAACGGAGGTGCGCATGACCTATGACGATCAATTCATTTACGTATTTGCCATCATGCATAACGTAGGGCCACGAACCTATGTAACACCTTCCTTGCGCAGAGATTTTCGGGGAGAAGCAAACGACTCTTTCGTGGTACAGTTCGATACCTTCCAAGACAACACTAACTGTTTTCAATTTGGCACTAACCCGTATGGCGTGCAGCGCGAAGGGCTAGTCGCAAACGGTGGGAGTACAAGTCAATCCGATCTGTCACTGAGCTGGGACAACAAATGGTATTCCAAAGCCCAAATGCTCGCAGATTCATGGGTCTGTGAATTTGCTATTCCGTTCAAAAGTATTCGTTATAAACATGGGTTAAGTTCGTGGAATATCAATTTTTATCGGATCGATAGTTACAACGCAGAACGATCTACTTGGTCGCCTATTCCCCGAAATTTTCCGTTGATCTCGTTAGCATTCATGCGTCCGCTGATTTGGGATCAACCACTCGATAAACCCGGGTCCAATATTTCGTTGATTCCGTTTGCCGCGGCAGGAAGCAGCCAAAATTTCGAGAAAGGTGAGAATGCACAGAGTGCCACCGCTTATGGTGGAGATGCCAAAGTAGCTATCGGTCCGGCTCTTAATTTAGATTTGACCGTCAACCCGGATTTCTCGCAGGTAGAAGTAGACCAGCAAGTGACTAATCTAGATCGATTTGAAATTTTCTTTCCTGAACGCAGACAGTTTTTTTTAGAAAACGCTGACTTGTTTTCTGATTTTGGTGGTGAAGGGGTACGCCCATTTTTTTCTAGGCGCATCGGTGTCACACGCGACCAAAGTACAGGCCAAAACATTGAAAACCCCATCTACTTTGGTGCAAGACTTAGTGGAAAAGTGAACAATAACTTACGGGTAGGTTTGTTGACGATGCAGGGGGGCGAAGATAAAGCCAATGATTTACCTTCCACCAACTACACAGTAGCTACTTTTCAACGGAAGATTTTCGCCCGATCCAACATCGGAATGATCTTCATCAACAAGCAGTCATTTCAGGATTCGATCAATGGAGATTTTTTAACCAGTCCGCAGAATTATAACAGGGCTATTGGCTTTGATTACAACTTGGCGAGTAAAGACAATAAGTGGAACGGAAAGTTCTTCTACCACCGATCATTCAGCCAAAATCAAACGGATTCAGCATTTGCCACGGCAGCGCGACTGGCCTACAATACGTTCAAGTGGGACATATCCGGTACAGCCCAGAATATTGGAGCAAATTACAGCCCCGAAGTTGGCTTTATTCGAAGAAAAGATTACTTGCGTTTGGCGCCCACAATTTGGTACAACTTCTACCCTAAGTCTAGAATTATCAATAGCCACGGGCCGGGTTTTGATTTTGATGTATTGGGGAACAAAAAGTATGGTGTTACGGATTACGACCTCAACTTTATGTATCGTATTCGTTTTCAATCTACCGCTCAATTCAGCATTCGTCTGCGACAGGAATATGTCTATCTTTTTTCTTCGTTTGATCCGACCAATACCGGTGGCTTAAAACTTTCCATTGGAACCGACTATACCAACAAAGTAGTGGTTGCTAGTTTTTTTTCGGATGCACGCAAGAAATTTTTCTTTGACGTGGCCACACGCTCAGGAGAATATTTCAATGGCAATCGAATCAACTTAACGGGTAACCTCAATTACCGCGCCCAGCCCTACGCTATATTTTCATTGGCATTTACTTATAATAAAATCAACTTACCGGCACCCTATAAAAGTGCCGACCTGATTTTGATTGGCCCCCGTTTTGATTTTACGTTTTCCAAAAGCTTGTTCTGGACTACGTTTGTGCAATACAACAATCAAATCAACAACGTCAATATTAATTCGCGTTTGCAGTGGCGGTTTCGACCCGTATCGGATTTATTCATCTCTTACACTGACAATTACTTTGCAACCGATGAGCTGAAAGACAACATTCTATTTCAAAGTGGCCAACCCAAAATTCGAGCGATTGTACTCAAATTCACCTATTGGCTAAATTTATAATGCTTGACTATCAGCATCTTCAAACAAATAAAATACATGTTTAAACATATATTTAAGAATTTATGTTAGCATTGCAACTAAATCAAACAAACTATGAAAAAATTAAACACACTTATTGTTGCATTGCTGCTAACCGGTGGTGCGTTTGCACAAACGTGGACGGTTGACAAGTCCCACGCGAAATTGAGTTTTGAAATCACTCACTTCATGATCTCAGATGTTGACGGTGCATTCACTTCATTTGACGCTAAAATTACTTCTTTGAAAGAAGACTTTAGCGATGCCGTAATTGAATTGACTGCGGATGCAGCAAGCATAAACACAGCAAGCGAAGGCCGCGATAAGCATTTAAAAAATGAGGATTTTTTTGATGTAGAAAAGTTTAAAACACTTTCTTTCAAAAGCACCTCGTTGAAATTGGTAGAAGGAAAGAAGTACAAACTTACTGGCGATCTGACCATGCATGGCGTTACCAAACAAGTAGAATTAGACGCTACTTTTACAGGTCCTATCGTTCATCCGTATAATAAGAAAACGGTTGCTGGCTTGAAGATTGCCGGTGTTGTCAAAAGGTCAGATTTCGGAATTGGTGCAAAATACCCAAGTGCGGCTTTGGGGGAAGAAGTGATCATAAAAGCCAATGGTGAGTTTGTTAAAAACTAATTCTATTCGTTGATATAAAAAGCCGAAGACTAGTTCTTTGGCTTTTCATATTCTGTTTATGAACATCGAAGAAGAAATAAAACAAAAAGCAAAATTCCGTAACCCGCACCACAAGCTGGCCGTCAACCTGCTTTATACTGCCAATTGGCTGCTCGAAAAAAATCAATTCTTCTTCAAACAATACGAACTTACCAATCAACAATTTAATATTCTCCGCATTCTTCGCGGGCAGCATCCTCAAAAAATTTCCGGTGCAGAAATCAAAAATCGGATGATCGATAAAAACTCGGACGTTTCGCGTTTGCTGGATCGGTTAATTTTGAAAAACCTAGTTGCTAAAAGTCAATGCGCCAACGATAAGCGCGCGGCCGATGTCATGATTACGAAACAAGGCCTCGCCCTTCTTAAAGAAATCGACAAAAAAATGAATAAGTCTGACACGGGCGTTCTCCAACTCACCAAAGCCGAAGCTAATTACCTGAGTGATTTGTTGGATAAATGCAGAGGATAGTCAATTGAAAATACGTTTTCAGGAATTTTAGTGAGCTTTGACATGTCAAATTAATTCAAGTATGAAAAGTTTGGATATTCCATCTGACCACAAAAAATAAATATTAGCAGATGAAAGCTCAATTTGTTACGGATACTGATAAGCATATAAGACTATACTAAAATACTGCAAGAATTAGAAGAGTTGGATGATATTCGGGTTTACGATTTGGCTAAGAAAGAAGATAATGGACACGGAATTCCTCTTTCTGATTATCTAAAAAAGCGAAAACGTAATGGCAAAGTACAGCGTCAACTTAACTAAGAAGGCGGCTAAACAACTTGACGAGTTACCCGATCCCATTCCTAACCCTATTTTAAAGTCTATCGAGTCACTGGCGTCCAATCCACGAGCAACCGGTTTTAAAAATGTAGGAGATCGAAAGAATATTTCTTAATGATCAATTTATGCCAAAAACAGATTCTCAAATAAATCACGATAGAAAAAACCCGTTTCTTTTAAATAGGGCAGATGAACTTTGGAATCGCTTAGATAAATCTGGTAAGCACATTTCAAAAGAAGAACTCTTGAAAAGGGCTAATGCTTTAAAAGAAAAAGCAAGATCGTAGCAGTCAAAAAATTTGTCCATTCGTGGCATCAATTCTTAAATCTTCCCCAACTCCCCTCTCACAAACTCCATCAGCTCTCTTATATACTCTTTGCTAAAATCAAATTTGATGTTAGCTGCTTTATAAATTTCGGGTATCGATTTCGTGTAGCCTAGTTTCAGTGCATTCATGTAGCCTTCCAAACCTTTTTGCCTATCGAGTTTGTAGTTTCTCCATACGGCAATCGCGCCCAACTGTGCCATGCCATACTCAATATAATAAAATGGTACTTCGTACAAATGCAGTTGCTTCTGCCAGGCATAGTCTTTCGCCTCTTGCAAGCCACTCCAATCTGTTACGTTATCTGCAAACTGATCAAAAATCCGGTTCCAGTTTTCTTTCCGTTGCTCAAACGTATGCGTTGGGTTTTCATAAATCCAATGTTGAAACTTATCAATCGTGGCTACCCACGGCAGGGTTTCAATAATATCTTCCAACTGTTCGCGCTTCGCACGTTTCAATTCTTCTCCATTGGGGAAAAATATCTGCCACTGATCCATCGAAATCAATTCCATTGCCATCGAGGCCAGTTCGGCCACTTCCATTGGAGGAGATTTAAAATCGTTTAACTCTAAATCCTTCGTCAAAAAATTATGAACAGCATGGCCGCCCTCGTGCATGATGGTCGTCATGTCGCGCATGGTAGAAGTGGCATTCATAAAAATAAACGGAACACCAATTTCCGACAGCGGATAATTATATCCGCCAGGAGCTTTGCCTTTGCGCGATTCCAAATCTAAGTGCCCCATTTCTTTCATGATCGCAAGACATTGACCTAAATACGGATCCAACTTTGAAAAACACTCAATGGATTTTTCCGTCAGCTCTTTTCCATCTTTAAACGCTTTCAATGCTTCACGCCCCTCAGCATCCACTGCTTTGTCCCAGGGACGAAGCTCCTTTACTCCAAGTTGCGTTTTTCTTTCTTTCGATAAATCATTTAAGATCGGCAGCACTTCTGATTCAATCGCCTCATGAAAATTGAAACAGTCTTTCGGAGTGTAATCAAATCGGCCGTATGCCCGAAACATGTAATCCCTAAAATTCGTAAAGTTGGCATTCAACGAAACTTGATTTCGCAAACCAACCAACTTCGTAAACAATTCGTCCAGCGCAACTTTATCTTTCAACCTGCGACTAGAAATTTTGTGGTACACTTCTTCACGCTTGGCCCGGTCCGTGTCCATTAAAATTACTCCTGCCTGTTGCAGCGTCAACTCTTGCCCATTCAACTCGATTGTCATCGCACCAGAAAGAGTTGCATATTTCTGCGTCTCCGTAGTTATCTCCGTCATCAACGGAATGTTTTCATCCCGAAAAAGTTCTACCTCCTTTTTCAAATTACGGATCATCATATCGTACCCCGCCACATGCTCCAACTCTTTCAAGTAAGGCGACTCCAGCGCCTTCTTATTCAACAGATCCGAATAGGGCGCTGCTGGTGGTTGAATATTCTGCACAAAATCCTGATAACTTTTGCTGTATTCTTCGTTCTCGGTAAAGCACGTCATGCGAATGTAGCGCCAACCCATATCTTCGCTCAACACCGATTCCAACTCACTACGGTTGCGCAGCCACACCTTTAAGGCCGCGGCACTGTCAATCGGCTGCTTGACTAGCTTGTCCAGATAAGGCTTCAATTCTTCCCAAGTCGTCACCGTAAAAGTCTCGGGTAAAAATCCGCGCACGGGGCGATTGGGCACTTCCATCACATTGTTCATCGTTCTAGCAATTTATGTCCAAATAAACTTTAAATTTATCAATTGAAAAACTAAACGTTGACTGAGCCATTAAATATAGTTTATGTTGGCGGCCTGCGGGCTATACGCTTATACTCCTCGCCCCACCGCGCTATTCTTGGCGGCTGCGGGGTAGCGCTCCTATCCCTGGCCGGGCGCGTGCAACAGATTAATTTTCGCGCCAACCTTTGCTTCCTTGAACCCTTGCCCACCTCCCACATGGGTTTGCATAAACCAACCCTCTTTGTATATCTCTGTACTTCTACACATTAAAAAAATAACCTATGAATAAAGTAATCATCCTACTCCTCGCACTGCTAGTTTTCAGTTGTTCCGAAAAGAACAAAGAAATAACAATCTCTGTCTCGATCGAGCGGCTGAATGCAAGCGCAGATTCTATTTTGTCAGCCGAAATCAGCGTACAGGTCATTGGCACCGGCTACGCATGGAGTGAAGGTCCTCTTTGGATCGAATCCGAAAAAATGTTGTTGTTCTCCGATGTGCCTACCAATACCATCTATAAATGGAAGGAAGAAAAAGGAGTAGAAGTATACTTAACTCCTTCCGGATTCACGGGCGAAAACTTTCGCGGAGACTCGCCTGGTTCCAACGGCCTCACTCTGGACGATGAAGGAAATTTGATTTTATGCCAACAAGGCGACCGCAGAATTGCCATGATGAACGCACCTTTAAATAAACCTACTCCCAACTTCACCACCATTGCCAACAAATACAACGGCAAGCGATTCAATAGTCCCAACGATGTGATCTTTAGCAATTATGATTTCTACTTTACAGATCCTGCGTATGGATTGGCAAAGCAAATGGAAGACTCCTCCAAAGAAATCCCATTTCAAGGAGTGTATCGTGTTACGGCCAAAGGAGAAATCATTTTGTTGATTGATTCATTGACCCGCCCGAATGGTCTTGCGCTCTCTCCTGACCACAAAAAACTTTATGTTGCCAATTCAGATCCTGATAAAGCAAGGTGGTACGAATATGAAATGAACGATTCCATGAAAATCATTTCAGGCAAAATTCTATACGATGCCACCACGCAGGCTAAAACTGAAAAAGGTTTGCCCGATGGATTGAAAGTAGACAGCAAAGGAAATCTATTTGGCACTGGCCCAGGTGGGGTTTGGATTTTCAACGCATCCGGAAAATTAGTTGCCAAAATAAAACTGGCTGAAGCCGCTTCGAACTGCGCGCTTTCAGCCGATGAGAAATCGCTGTTTGTTACCAACGACATGCACGTGATTAAAATTGAATTGCGAAAGTAATGGACTTACTTATAACTACTTTAGGTTGGATAGGCTCCGTGCTGGTCATTGGTGCGTATGGCCTCAACAGTTATCAAAAAATTAATTCGAGTTCACTGGCCTTTCAGCTTTTAAATTTAATTGGTGCCATTCTGCTCATCATCAACAGTGTTTACAAAGAGGCATATCCATTTACGTTCATCAATTCAGTTTGGGTGGTGATTGCCATAAGTTCCATTGTTAAAAACAAAAAATCATGAACAGGCATCTCGAACGAGTATCAATGGCAGCCATTGCTATTCTACTTGTTGGGTGCGCACCAAAGTCGTCA